>Ga0247841_10000131_pt1 | contig 199214 bp, 206 predicted proteins | sample LaCruzMarch2015__2_FD_192410 | JGI IMG/M metagenome (GOLD analysis project Ga0247841, IMG submission 192410) | Freshwater microbial communities from meromictic Lake La Cruz, Castile-La Mancha, Spain - LaCruzMarch2015_18m | ecosystem: Environmental > Aquatic > Freshwater > Lake | place: Spain... | reverse complement strand
CTCGGACAGTGGCGGTTGCTCCGTTCGTGGCAGTGATGTTTCCGTTGAAGACTGCTGAAGTGGCGGTGACTGATGAAGCGGATTGGGTAGTGACGGTGGGGGCGATTGCTGAATAGGTTATTGATAAATACGGCTTGTTCGTTGCTTCTACCGAACTGCCAAATACGGCAAATTCAGTCCCTGTTGGGGTATTATTACCATAATCTCTACTCGATACGAGAGCCACATAAAAAGTGCTTCCCTTTTTTGCGAGCACCGCATCCAATCCCGCAGTACTGAACGGCCCCATACTGTTCCAACCGGCAATATAATTTGCAGAAGACCAAGCAGAACTATTCAAGATAGCTCCAGAGTAAACGCCACTCGCTTGCCAACCATCAAAGTTTTTAAAATCAGCACCAGAAAGCGTTGGTCCGTACGCATCGGCGCCGAAAAGAAAGATATTGAAATCAGTGTTTGAAAAATCATACGATCCATACAGATAGAGCGTCGCTTCGCTTATAGCTGCCATATCCGGGATAGTAAATGAAAGAAAAGTTCTATAATTTCTGTAGGTATTGGGATCAATAAATGTCTGACCTACGCGCAGGTCATTACCATCTGATGTTCCAGTTGTTGCGTCCCTTGCTGCCACATAAGTTGTTTGTGATGTATACACATAACCATCGTTCGTCGCGGTTACCGAAGAAGTTGTTGCAAGCACGGCATGAGGCAGAAAGAAAAATATGAAGGCGAAGAATAGCAACTTTTTCATCTGGGATTAAATATACTTTACATCCTATGTAATTCAAAATCATTGAATGATTAATATCACTTGAGAATGACTCACTATTTTACTTCTTTTTCTTGCTCGCGATGGCAGCTTTAAGAAATTCGGTGAAGAGCGGATGCGGGTCGAGCGGACGCGCCTGAAACTCTGGATGGAACTGCGTTCCCAGCATAAACGGGTGTACTGAATGAGGAAGTTCGGCAATTTCCATAAGGACAGAATCGGGCGAAGTACCGGAAAATACGAGACCGGCCTTTTCGAGCGGCTGTATATAATTGGGATTAATTTCATAGCGATGGCGATGACGCTCTTCTATGAGCTCTTTCTTATATGCTGCGCGCGCCATCGTGCCCTTCTTCAAGTAGCAAGGATACACGCCGAGCCGCATCGTCCCGCCGTATTTATTGTTGGCGAGATGTTTTTTCTGTTCCAGCATAATGTCAACAACCGGATCCGCCGCGCTCTTTTTAATCTCGGTGGTGTGCGCGTCCTTCAGCCCGAGCACATTGCGCGCGTACTCTATCACCATAAGCTGCATGCCGTAGCAGAGGCCGAAATACGGGATTTTCTTTTCGCGCGCGAATTGTATCGCTTTAATCTTTCCCTCAATGCCGGTCTCGCCGAAACCGCCCGGAACGATAATGCCGTCATATTTCGCGAGCACCGCAGCAGCTTTCGCTCCGCCCTTTTCAATTTCTTTTGCATTTATCCACGAAATCTTCGGCTGACGACTAAGCTTGGCGGCTGAAAACTTTATCGCTTCGATGATTGAAAGATACGCGTCAGAAAGCACGAAGTCGCCCGTATCAAAATACTTTCCGACAATCGCGATATGCACTTCCGGCGCTTTCGTATTGGTTGCCGCGAGCGCGAACTTCCTCCAGGCGGTGAGCGGCGTCGTGCGCTTCTCGGGCAGATGCAGAGCTTCAAGAAGTTCATCGCCCAAGTGGCCCTTATCAAAATTGAGAGGCACTTCGTAAATGCTCTTGATGTCCGGCGCAGCGATGATACGGTCGGCTCGGACATTGCACTGAATCGCCAATTTTTCTTTCCGTTTCTCGTCTATCGCGTGCGTTGAACGCGCAACAATAAAGTCCGGCTGTATGCCATAGCTATTTAAAGCGCGCACTGCCGACTGTGTCGGCTTAGTCTTCATCTCGCCTAAGGTGCCCGGGACGGGCAGGTAGGACACCATAACAAACAGCACATCATCGGGATATTTCATTTTCATCACACGCGCCGCCTCAATAAAGAGCGCGTTCTGAAAGTCGCCTATCGTACCACCAATCTCAACAACAGAGACGCGGCCGCCGTTGTAGGCGGCCGCAGCCTCAATCCTATTCAGGATTTCATCCCGCACATGCGGAATCGTTTCCACGCACTTACCGCTATATTCAAGAGCGCGCTCGCGCGCGATGACCGACTGATACACCATCCCGCTCGTCATATAATCTTCATTCGTGAGGTCGCGATTGAGGAATCGCTCATAGTTGCCCATATCCTGATCCGTCTCTAATCCGCTCCGCAGGACGAACACTTCGCCGTGTTCAGTCGGATTCATCGTACCGGCGTCAACATTCAAATACGGGTCTATTTTTACCAGATTTACCGGATACCCTTTTTGCTGGAGGAGAAGGCCGATAGAACTCGCGGCAATGCCCTTGCCGACGCCGCTCATCACTCCGCCTAGAACGAATATGTATTTGTGGCCTTCCTTCGCCATACTACGCTTTCAGATATTTACGAATAGCGAGTATTGAGGCGATTGCCCCAAGGCCGATACCCGATAAGAGAACAGAAAGAAATACAAAAGCGAAGTTGCTGGCATAATAACTCGCCACGCTAAAACCGCCGAACCAGATAGCCGTCTTCAGTCCTATATACCAGGTCGCCGGCCAGAGGAGGAGAAGCACAATAATTGCCGAAATAACGCCGGTAATGATGCCGGTAACAATGAACGGCCCTTGTACATAGTGATTAGAAGCGCCGACGAGCCGCATCACGGCGATTTCGTCCTTAGAGGTGTAGATGGCGAGACGAACCGTCGCGAAGGCAATGAGAATAGACGCGATAGCGAAGAGAATGACCACCGCGAAGCCGATATCCTGCGTCGCTCCTATCGCGACAGAAATACGGTCAATAACATCTTTATTCTGTGCATAGTTAATGCGGTCAACTATGGACGCGCCGTCGGTAGAGAGCGTAGGCGAAGCTTCAAGGAAATTCACGATGCTTTCATATTCTGAAGGATTTTTCGCTTGCACTTTGAGCGAGGCGTCGAGTGGATTGCTACCGAGCTCGTCAAGCGCTTGGAGCGTTAATTGATCGCTCGAGTGCCGAGCGCGAAAAGCGATAAGCGCATCTTCAGCAGAGGTATACGAAACGCTCTCTACCTGCGGCAATTTCAGAAGCTGATCCTTTACCGCGAGGATTTCCTCTTCGCTCGCTGTCGTGACGAAATAGACCGAAACATCCACTTTGTCTTTAATGGTGCCGAGAGTGAACGAAAGAAGCGCGGATAGGAATATCAGAGAAGCGATAATGCCGAGAGTCACTGTCATAATAAGCACTGTCGCAGCTGAAACTGCCCCGCCGCGTGCGAAACTCTTTCCCCCACTCACGAACATTCTCTTTATGACCATCCAGTTCATATGTTCATAGTATATACTTTCCGCTCGCATCGTCGCGCACCAGCTTCCCGCGATCGATGGTGACAACGCGTTTATCAATAGCATCTACAACGCCTTTGTTGTGCGTTGCGATAATGACAGTCGTACCGAGCTCGTTGATTTTCTTCAAGATTTCAACAACCTCGTAGGTGTTAATCGGGTCCAGATTTCCGGTCGGTTCATCGGCAATGATGAGCTCCGGCTGATTGATGATGGCTCTGCCGATAGCTACGCGCTGTTTCTCACCGCCAGAGAGCTGATCGGGGAAATGCTCTGCTTTATCAGAGAGATTTACCAACGCGAGAATATAGGGAACATCGCTCGCAATCTCTTCATCGTTGCGGCCGATAGCCTCCATCGCGAAAGCGATGTTCTCATAGGCAGTCTTGTTCGGAATAAGGCGAAAATCTTGGAATACCATGCCGATTTTGCGGCGATAATGATGCAACGCCGAGTTTGGCAGGTCGTTTACATTCATTGATTCAAAAAAAACCGCGCCCTCGGTAGGGCATTCTTCTGCCAAGAGGAGTTTTAAGAGCGTCGTCTTCCCTGCGCCCGAATGACCGACGATGGAGACGAATTCTTTCGGGGCGATAGAGAGAGTGACTCCCTCGAGCGCCGCCATAGTTCCATATCGTTTCGTCACCTGATCGAAATAAATCATGCTTCGCTGTCTATTGTACAGTATCCACAGTGTCGGCGTCTATAAACTCGTCCAGATCGCCTGCAAGAACTTTGTCCGGATTAGAAGATTCGTGCTCGGTGCGGTGGTCCTTGACCATTTTATAAGGATGAAGAACATAAGAGCGAATCTGACTTCCCCATTCATTCGCGGTCGTCGCGGCGATAGAGCGACCCTTCGCTTCGGCTTCGCGCTGTGCTTCTTCTCTCGTAAAAATCTTCGCTTTGAGAAGTTCCATCGCCTTGTCTCGATTCGCCAGCTGAGTCCGCTCACTTGAAACATGTACCGATAGATTAGTCGGCTTGTGTAGAATGCGCACCGCCGTTTCGCGCTTGTTCACATTCTGCCCGCCGGCGCCGCCACTTCTCGCGAACTGTATCTCGAGATCATCAGGATTTAGTTCAACACTGTCATTTGCGACCAGAGTCGGCAATATTTCAACAAGCGCAAAACTCGTTTGGCGCTTCGCATTCGCATTAAAGGGCGATTGGCGCACGAGACGATGCACGCCCGCCTCGTGTCTCAGACGCCCATACACGCCAGAGCCGATAATCTCTAAAACAACATTTCGATAGCCGCCTTGGTCGTTTTCGTTCGTGTGAAGCTCGCGCACGCGCCAACCTTTCATCGCCGCATAGCCCTCATACATACGGCGCAACATTCTCGCGAAATCTTCAGCATCATCGCCGCCTGCGCCCGCGAGAATAGCCAAGGTCGCGTTGCCGGAGTCGTGCGGGTCGCCTGAACCGCCTTCCTTAAGCATCTGATATTCCTGTACGAGCTGTTGCGCTTTATCCTTATCCAGCCAGAACTCGGACGATGCCATCATCGCTTCGAGTTCTTGTAATCTCTTCGCATTGCTGTCGTCCATAGAGACGAGTATAGCAAGATATTTTGGAGCCGCCTCTCGGGATTGAACCGAGGACCTTGGCGTTACGAATGCCATGCTCTACCAACTGAGCTAAGGCGGCGACGGTATATTTCTTTTTTAACACACAATTCCCTTCTGAAACAGTGAGCCCTTCGTCGCTGACTCCTCAGGACTGCGATTTGTAGCTACTCGCTACGCTCGCAGACAAATCTGGAGCCGAGAGTCGGGATCGGACCGACGACCTGCGCCTTACCATGGCGCTGCTCTACCAACTGAGCTATCTCGGCGAGCGAGGAAATGTAAAAGTTAATGTCTGCATTTATTTTTACATTCTCCGAGCGAGCCGAGGAAAACTTTTTCGAGTCTTCGAGAAACAAGTTTATCGCGGCAAGTTCATATTTCCTCTCATCGCACCTTTCGAGCGTACGCTATTTTCCTCTCATTTTCAATACAACAAAATGCCAATCACCACGACAAGGTTAAAAAGCATCATAAACATGTTCGCGAAAAAGATGTGCGTATCTTTATGCACGACACCATAGAGTGCCCAGAGTATGTTGAAAAGAACGAAAAGAACCCAGGTGAGAATTGAGAGGCCTTCTCCGCTTCTAGCTGTGTACAGCTGGAAAATCTGCGGTATAAGAGCGAGCGGTGCGGCGATACCAACACCATACATAAGATAGTCGAGAGAACGCTTCCACGCTCCAGAGGCAGGAAATGGTTCAAGACCTTTCGCAACGCGCGCACGCGCGCGAATATGACGGAATCCAAACATAGTATATACTTTATACCATGGAAGGTCTTACGAATTATGGAAAAGAAGAACGCCCGTGGGGAAACTTCGAACGCTTCACCCATAACGAGAAAGCGACGGTAAAGATAATTACGATACACGCCGGAGAATCTCTCAGCTTGCAGATCCACGAACGCCGCGATGAATTCTGGCGCGTGTTAAAGGGATCTGGCATTGTACATATTGCAGATAAAGACACAGACGCGAGCGAAGGCGATACCTTCTTCGTACCGAAGAATACAGAACATCGCATTTCGGGCGGTTCGGAAGGTCTCTCATTTCTTGAAATATCATTCGGCGAATTCGAAGAAGGCGACGAAAAGCGTATCGAAGATCAATATGGTCGCGCATAAAACATCGCATAAGCACAAAAAAACCGGGGTCCAACCCGGCTTTTTCTGTGCTTTGCGCGGTCGAAGGGACTTGAACCCTCAACCTCCCGCGTGACAGGCGGGTGCTCTAACCAGTTGAGCTACGGCCGCAAAGTGAGGCAAACGAGCGCGGAGCGCGGCACGCGAGAGCGACAGGAAAATCGTTGGGCTCAAATGATTTTCATGCCGATTGAGCGGGCCAGTGCCGCAGGCACCGTTTCGCCGAACGTCGCGGGCGTATAGTAATCTATACGGCCGTGTCATTCATGTAGCATCCTACCAAACTATTCCCGAAATGTCGTGTGCTGGAAGAAGGCTTGGTCAGGAATAATTTGTTCGCCGTCGCTCACAAATTTTCACGACCCTGCCTCGCGGTTTCGCCTGCTGACGAAACATCACTCCGGCGTGCAAGTCCTTCCCATTTCACTTCGTTCAATGTGCTGGCGGAAGGACTTGCACCTTCGACCTTGGCTTTATGAGTGCCATGCTCTAACTACCTGAGCTACGCCAGCGAGCGAGAAAACACAAATATGCGTCCTAGAATGTTTGTGTTTTACGAGCGAGCTGAACGAAAGCCGACCAAAGGGAGGCTTATGACAGCGCGTTCTCTAAAACACTACCACAAACGGGCTAATTCGTGCGAATAAATCCGCCCGCCTGAATTTCCCAGAGCTTTTTGTAAAGATTACTCTCCTGCGCGAGAAGCTCGTCGTGCGTGCCAGAGAGAACCACCGTTCCTTTCTCCATCACAACAAGACGATCCATATGCATCACTGTAGAGAGCCTATGCGCGATGGCGATGACCGTTTTCCCTTCCATAAGCCGTCCAAGCGTCTCTTGGATAAACCGTTCTGATTCTGAATCCAGGCTTGATGTCGCTTCGTCCAAAATAAGAATCGGTGCATCCTTCAAAATGGCGCGTGCGATGGCTACGCGCTGGCGTTCGCCGCCCGAGAGCTTCACTCCGCGCTCGCCAACCATCGTATTAAATCCTTCCTGATACCGATTGATGAATTCATAACAGTGCGCCTGCTTCGCCGCTTCAATCACTTCTTCATCGGTCGCATTATTTTTACCATACCGAATATTATCCATAAGAGAACGATGGAAGAGCATCGGTTCCTGCGAGACGAATGCGATAGAAGAACGCAAACTTTCCTGTGTCACTTGCGCGATATTCTGGCCATCGATCAAGATGGCGCCGTCGGTAACATCATAGAGACGAAGCAATAATTTGGCGATAGTCGTCTTCCCAGCGCCCGAAGAGCCAATAAGCGCGACTTTTTCATGCGGTTTTACCGAGAGAGTGAAATCTTTAAGCACCGATTGGCTGTCGTGATATTCAAAACGGACATTCTCAAATGAAATAGCGCCTTCATGCACACGAAGCGGTTCTGAATTCGGCACATCACGAATGGCCTGCGGTAATTCAAGAATATCCAGCATCTCAGTCGCATCGGCAAACGCGTCGTAGAGCTGACGCATATTGCGACCAATGCCCCAAATGCGATCCATAAGGCCGAGAACATACACCTGAATGAGCACGAAATCGCCGACCGTTACGAGACCTTTTTGCCAAAGCAGAACCGCTCCGGCGAGAAGAGCCAACTCAATGCCGAGAGCGAGAAGCCCTTGTACGCCATAAATCCACAATTCAGTGTCCCACACGCGTCTCGTCGCCGCATACCAGCGGGTAATCGTCTCTTTAAATCGCGATTTTTCGAAACCGGCAGCGGCAAATGCGGTTATCGTTGAATGATTCAGAACGGTATCGGAGAGATATCCGGTAACATTGCTATCCTCTTCGGTGCGCGTCGCACGCAAAGGTTGAAGCGCATGCATCATTCTGAATTGCATATAGACGAAAACGGCCGTCCAGACAAAGAGTCCTGCGCCAAGCGCTATGCTGCGCATTCCGAGAACGCTGATGACACCGATAGCAAATAAGAATGCTGAGAGGAAATTGAAGAGAATGTTGTCAAACACTTGTTCAAAAGCGCGTGCGTAGCGCGCGACGCGCCGTGTGAGCGTACCGGTAAAATTGGAAATGAAGAATTCGTGCGCGTGCCCGAGCAAATAATTAAACGCATTCTGATACAGATCGGTCATCACTCTTGATTCAATCCGCGTCATCGCCAGCATAATGATTCGGCGGGCAATCCAACCAATGAAACTGACTATCGCAAACAGTCCAAGAACCAAGAAGAGCGATTGCACGACCAGAGAGGTTGGCGTGCCTTCCGAGAGAAGGTTAATGAACTGTCGCAGATAGAGCGGAGAAATAACCCCCGCCGCTTCAATAGTTATTCCCGCAATAATGGCGGTGCTTAAGAGCCAGGGATACGCGGAAACCGCTTTCCAGTATGAACGAAGCACGGGCAAAACTCGCGCCGTCTTTTTCTGTGCGGGAGGCATACAATTATCCTACCACCTTGCGTTATGCCTCTCGCGACAATTGAAGAATAGTATTGAAATTATCGTCCTTTGACATTTTATTCCGCCTCTCGAAACCGCATACGACACAGCGATGTAGAATTGTATATTCCCCGCGATCAAGTTCTACGCCGATCGGCTCCATACCGCCTTTACAGACCGCGGCGCGATCGCCGGGATTTACATCGACATGCTTGCTCCAGAGACAGCGCGGGCAATGGTTGGTATAGCCATTCCCTTGCACGAAGAACCCGCATTGTTCGCAGATGAAGTCCTCGTTGGTCCGCTGGAATTTCTTTGTAGGTGCCATCTCTTTGTTATACTGACGCAGTATGGGACACATCATACAGAATTTTGACGCGCTTGCCGAAAATGAATTGCGCCGTGATGCGCTTGAACTGGCCGAAGTGGGATACGAGGCAATTTCTGTCGGCAATGCTTTACGGCGCAAAATACATATTGAAAATGATGCATTGCGCATTGATGCAAAAAATTATCCTCTCGCCCTGTCTGAACAGGCAGGCAGACGACGCATATTTTTCGTCGGCATCGGCAAGTGCGCCCTTGTTGCCGCTAAGGCAATTGAAGAAATCCTCGGCGACCAGCTTACCGGAGGCATCGCGATTGATGTTTCTCCTCTTGAACAGAATTTAAAGAAAATCGAAACCTATATTGGCACCCATCCACTGCCGAGCGAAGAAAATGAGCGAGCGACAAAACGCGTTCTAGAATTTCTTTCTGAACTTGGCGAAGACGACCTCGTCATTTTCCTCATCTCGGGAGGCGGCTCAACACTTCTCTGCTCATATGACTCGCCGATGACCTCTACTGATGAGAGCGTTCTTTTTAAATCGCTCACTGCGCAGGGCGCTTCGATACAAGATATGAATACGGTGCGAAAGCATACTTCGCGCGCGCGCGGAGGGTGGCTCGCGCGCGCGGCATACCCGGCTGAAGTCGTTTCGCTTATTGTTTCCGATGTACCGGGAAATGACATTCAGTTCATTTCTTCCGGCCCCACGATACAAGATTCGTCGACAATCGATGATGCAAAAGAAGTTCTTGAGCGATACAAAGTCGCTGTTCCAGAAAACACTACCTTTATAGAAACCCCGAAGGAAGAAAAATATTTTGAACAAGTAACGAACATTCTTTTTCTTACGAGTCGAGACGCGCTTTCCGCGATGAAAGATGAGGCGACACGACGAGGATATGCAACTGCAATAGTCGATGAACAATTCACAGGAGAGGCGCGCGAAGTCGCACGCGCTATCGCAGAAAAATTGCACGAAACGCCAGAAAAAACTGCTCTGTTCTATGCGGGAGAAAGTACGGTTACGATTACCCAAAATGCGGGAGTTGGCGGACGCAACCAGGAAATGGCGCTCGCTGCCCTTGAATACCTCAACCCCGATGAGTTAATCCTGCCATTTGCTTCCGACGGACACGATAATACTGATGCTGCAGGAGCGATCGGCGATAGCGTTTCGCGCGAACACGCTCTTGCACACGATCTCTCTATTGAAGAAAGTCTCAATGCTCATCGCGCGTATGATTTCTTTTCCACAATCGGCGATGCCATCTGCACAGGCTATACTAGATCAAATGTATCCGACATTATTATCGCGCTTAAAAAATAATTTCATTTCATGAAAAACCCGCACATACTTTGGATGGACAAAATCGGTATGGAGAATGTTCCTCAAGTTGGCGGAAAGAATGCAGCGCTTGGAGAACTTATCCGTTCTGTCGCTCCCAAAGGTGTGCGCGTTCCGAAAGGCTTCTGCGTTACTGCCGATGCCTATTATTATTTTCTAAAAGAAACCGGCCTTGATGTTTTTATTGCGAAAACGCTCGAAGGGCTGAATACAAGAAATTTCAAAGAGCTCTCGCGCTGTGCGAAGCTTATACGGGATGCCATTCGCACTACGCCACTCCCTGCAGACCTCGAGAAAGCCATTTTTGAATCCTATGCTCAGATGGAAAAAGAATACGGAAAGAATGTGGATGTGGCAGTGCGCTCGAGTGCGACGGCGGAAGATTTGCCCGGTGCGTCATTCGCCGGAGAGCACGAGACCTACTTAAATATTCGCGGTGCGAAGAATGTCGCACAAGCGACCGTTTGGGCAATGTCTTCCCTCTTTACCGACCGCGCTATCTCCTATCGCGCTGACAAGGGATTTACTGACACAAAGGTGGCGCTCTCCGTCGGTATACAGAAAATGGTGCGGAGTGATATAGGCGCCTCGGGCGTTATGTTTACCGTAGATACGGAAAGCGGTTTCCGCGATCTTGTTCTTATTAATGCCGTGTGGGGCTTGGGCGAGCTTATCGTACAAGGCCATGTGACGCCAGATGAATATTTGGTTATGAAGTCAAAACTCGGGAAAGTGAAGAAACCGATCATAGAGAAAACGCTTGGAGTAAAAAATAAAAAGATGCTGTACGCGCAGGGGAAAACCGGTGTCATACAGACCAAAGTCGTGAACACAAGCATGACAGAGCAAAACACATTTGTACTTTCTGAAGCTGAAATTATTGAGTTGGCTCGCTGGGGAGCGCTTATTGAAGAACACTATTCTCAGCGTTCAAATGCATGGACGCCGATGGATATGGAATGGGCGAGAGACGGCAAAACGAATGAGCTCTATATTGTGCAGGCGCGTCCCGAAACAGTGCAGGCCGAACGAGATTTTTCAAAACTCATTGAATATAAAGTGAGCGGCCAAGGGAAAGAGCTTGTACAAGGTATATCGGTCGGGTCTAAAGTTGCCGTGGGCACGACGCGCATTATCCTAAATCCGAAAGAAATAAAACAATTCAAAAAAGGCGAAATACTGGTGACGACGATGACCGATCCCGATTGGGAGCCGATTATGAAAATGGCATCGGCTATTGTCACCGACCGCGGCGGGCGTACGAGCCATGCGGCTATTGTTTCGAGAGAGCTCGGCCTTCCGGCAATCGTGGGCGCCGGCAACGCGACGCGTGTATTAAAAACAGGAACGCTTGTCACAGTTGATACGACCGGCAGTGTCGGCATCATAACCGCCGGGAAAGCGAAAGTGACAACGCGCGAACATGATATCGGCACTTTGCCGGAAACCAAAACAAAAATAATGGTGAATATCGCCTCGCCGGATATTGCATTTGAAAATTCGTTTTTGCCGGTGCAGGGTGTGGGACTCGCACGGGAGGAATTCATCATCGCATCCAATATTGGTATCCATCCGCTTGCCATTCTTAATTTTCGCAAACTTTCGCCAAAGCTGCGCACAGCAATTTCAAAGAAAATAGTCGGATGGAAGGATCCGGTTGAGTTCTATGTTGATAATCTCGCGTATGGCATCGCGAAAATCGGCGCTGCTTTTGCTCCGCGACCGGTCATTGTCCGATTTTCTGACTTCAAGACAAATGAATATGCAACACTGCTCGGCGGAGAAGCGTACGAGCCAGAGGAAGCGAATCCAATGATTGGTTGGCGCGGCGCTTCTCGCTATTATGATCCGAAATTCAAAGATGCATTCATACTGGAGTGCCGCGCACTCGTAAAAGTTCGAGAGGAAATGGGATTGAATAATGTTATTCCGATGATTCCCTTCTGCCGTACGACAGAAGAGGCGCAGCTCGTGCTCGGCATTATGGCGAAGAACGGCCTCGTCGCAAAATCCGTGGCGTCAGGAGGCCAAACATCAACAACGCCGGTCTATATGATGTGCGAGATACCTTCCAATGTGCTCCTGGCTGAAGAATTTTTGGATTTATTTGATGGAATGTCCATCGGTTCAAACGACCTCACTCAATTGACGCTCGGCCTTGACCGCGACTCAGGCATCGTAACGCATATCGGCAATGAAAATGACGAGTCCGTTCGAGCGCTTATCAGTATGATAATCAGAAAATGTTCTGCGCGCGGGAAATACCTCGGCATCTGCGGGCAAGGGCCGTCTGACCTTCCCGACTTCGCCGAGTTCCTTGTTCGCGAGGGTATTCCTAGCATGTCACTGAACCCAGACTCAGTAGTGAAGACGCTCGAACAAGTCGCGGAGATTGAAGAGAAGCTCGCACGATAACTATGCATATTGACCGCATCGAAGCAAAATCAATCTTGGACACGCGCGGGCGCGCGACGATAGAGACGACACTCTTTGCCGACGCCGTGCAAGCAACGGCGTCGGTGCCGTCTGGGAAAAGTACTGGGCAACATGAAGCGATTGAATTACGCGATGCCGACGATAGTGTTACGAGCGCGGTAGAAAATGTGAATGGAGAAATTGCGAGCGCGATTGCAGGACGCGATTTCAATTCGCTTGACGAGATTGACTCGTTTCTTATTAATCTCGACGGCACGCCGAACAAATCGCGGCTCGGGGCGAATGCGATTCTCTCGGTTTCTATTGCCGCAATGCGACTCTCTGCCATCGCTGAAGGAATACCTCTCTGGAAGGCTATCGCAAAAAGAGCTGGGACAACTCCATCAGCACCGCGACTTTTTGTGAATGTTATGAATGGCGGTGCGCATGCGGATTTTAAGCTTCCGTTTCAGGAATATCTTCTAGTGGTTGAAGGAAAAACAATCGACGCATTCCCTGTCGCGCAAGATATATTTGCGAAGCTTGGCGAAAGACTCGGCGCAGATGTTCCTATGGGCGATGAAGGCGGATATGCACCGACATTTGATGTTATAGAGAAACCATTTGAGATTATTGCGTCGCTGATTGCCGAATATCCGAATACTTCAATTGCGATTGACGCCGCCGCGAGCGAACTGCTTCACGACGGCAGGTATAAGCTCCTTGATGCATCGTATACGACCGATGAATTTATGACACTTTATGAAAATCTCGTGTCGCAATTTTCTCTTCACAGTATTGAAGATCCGTTCGCTGAAAATGCATCGAACGATTTTGCGCGCATAACTGCGGCACTTGGCAAAAAAATCCTCATCATCGGCGATGATCTTACCTGCACAAATCCAGAATTAATTAAGAATGCCGCCGACAATAAAGAAATAAATGCAGTGCTCATAAAACCGAACCAAATCGGTACTGTGCGTGAAGCGATTGAAGCGGTAAGAGAGACTTACGACGCCGGTTTCCAAACCGTCGCATCACATCGCTCTGGCGAGACAAACGACTCGTTTATCGCGGACTTCGCCTACGGCATCGGTGCACATGGCCTCAAAGCCGGCGGATTCGGCCAACGGGAGCGCCTTTTGAAATACGAACGCCTGCTCGCTATAGAACGCGAAGCCGAATAGTGTAAGATTAACCCTTATGAAAATACATTACTTTTCCGGCGAGAAATGGGAAGAGGAATTTGTGCGCGCAAAACTCTCTGGAGAAGATATTATCTTTCACGAAGGTTCTCTCGCGACATTCCCAGACCTCACTGACCCAGAAGCGACAGTTCTCTGTACATTCGTAGAATCGAGCATTGCTGAAGCTGAGCTTGCACGATTCCCTTCTCTTAAACTTATCGCAACTCGTTCAACCGGGTTTGACCATATCGACCTGTCGGCCACTAAAGCTCGCGGTATTACGGTCGTGAATGTGCCATTCTACGGAGAGAACACTGTTGCTGAATTCGCATTCGCACTTCTCCTCGCGCTCTCACGACGAATCATTGATGCTGACGAACGCGTGCGAGAGACAGGCTCATTTTCACACGATAATCTGCGCGGTTTTGATCTCGCAGGGAAAATAATTGGAGTAATCGGCACTGGACATATCGGTGCTCATGTAATTCGTATGGCGAACGGCTTTGGTATGAAAGTTGTCGGGTTTGACGCCTTTCCTAATGATGAACTTTCTAAAACACTCGGATTTTCTTATACATCGCTTGAAGAATTGCTCGCAACTTCTGACATCATCACCATTCATGTTCCTTACAATAAAGATACGCATCATCTCATCAATAAAGAAAATATCGGGAAGATTAAGAAAGGTGCATATTTAATCAACACGGCTCGCGGAGCGGTCGTTGAGACCGAAGCGCTTATAGAAGCTCTCAAAAATGGAATTATCTCTGGCGCTGCGCTCGATGTGCTTGAAGAAGAAGGAGATATGAACGATGAGCTTGCGCTCCTCACTGCCCCGCACCCGAAAGAAGCAGAACTGAAAATCGCGCTTCAAAATCATTATCTTATTAACCATCCGCGCGTTATCGTTACGCCGCATCTCGCATTCAATACCACCGAAGCTGTTACGCGGATTCTGGACACCACTATTGAAAACATTAAAAACTTCTCTGCCGGCTCGCCAACCAATATCGTTTCTTGAGGAGTGAATAATTGCAATCGGGCGATTTTTGTGATGAAATAGAGATACTATGGCGCAAGAAGCACGACCGCCCATCATTGCGGTGATGGGCCATATAGATCACGGCAAATCTTCGCTCTTAGACTATATTCGAAAAGCGAATGTCGTCGCCGGCGAGGCAGGCGGCATTACGCAACATGTCTCAGCATACATCGCGCTTCATAATGGCCGACCAGTTACTTTCCTTGATACACCCGGACATGAAGCTTTTGAAGCAATTCGCACGCGCGGCGCGGCGGCGGCAGATATCGCAATACTCGTTGTTGCGGCAGATGAAGGCGTTATGCCACAAACACTTGATGCGCTCGCTGCAATTAAAGACGCAGGAATTCCTTTCATCATTGCAATTACGAAAATCGATAAAAATAATGCGGACATAGAGCGCACGAAGACTTCGCTTCTTGAACATGAGATATTCATTGAAGGTATGGGCGGCGATATCGCGTACACGCCAATTTCTTCAAAGACCGGTGAAGGAATTCCGGAACTTCTTGATCTCGTTCTTCTCGCTACTGATCTCGCGGAGATTACTGCTGACTCTTCTCTAAATGCGACTGGCTTCGTACTGGAATCAACGCAAGACCCGAAACGCGGTTCTTCGGCAACGCTGATTATAAAAGACGGCTCGCTAGAGCTGGAGGGATTCGTTGTTGCGGGAGATGCGTACGCTCCTATTCGTTTCATAGAGGACTTCCGTGGCGCGCGCATTGAAAAAGCCGGCCCTTCAGAGCCAGTGCGCATTTCCGGATTCAGCAAGCTCCCGACAGCCGGTTCCCTTTTCAGTATCGTAAAAAATAAAAAAGAAGCAGAGGCGCTCGCAAAGGAAAATGCGAAAGAAGTTGCGGCGGCGCCAGAGCGCGCTGCCGCGACTGACGGCATTGCCGAGCTTCCGCTCGTGGTAAAAGCGGATGTTGCCGGCTCGGTGGACGCAGTGCTTCACGAACTCACGAAGATAACTCACGAGCGCGGAATCATTCGCATTATCGCTTCAGGCGTTGGCAGTGTTTCAGAAAATGATATAAAAATCGCGCACGCGTCAGGTGGCACTATCATCGCATTTAATGTCGGGACAGATACTATCGCCCGCGAACTCTCGGATCGCGATTCCATCGCCATCTTCTCTTTTTCAATCATTTATGAACTCTCTGCAAAAGTGAAAGAACTTCTTGAAAAATGCGTGCCCGCTATCGAGACCGAGCGCGAACTCGGGCGAGCAGTCGTCGTGAAGACTTTTTCATCCGATGCGAAGAAACAAGTGCTCGGTTTGCGTTTCGTATCCGGCATCTTCACGGTTGGCAGTCAGGTGAAAATAGTGCGGCGCGGCGTTCTCGTAGCGCAGGGGTCTCTTTCAAATCTCCAACAGGCACGCGCGAATGTAAAAGAGCTTAAAATTGAAGGCGAGTTCGGCGCTGAAATTGAGACACGCGAAAATGCGGCGCCCGGCGATGAAATTATTTCCTTTGTCATTACACAATCATGATGCCTCCTTCTCGCACTCCTGCCGGACCGAAATTGAAGAACAATCGCGCTGCAGAAATTGTCGCGCGCGAGGCAGCGCAATTTATCGCACGCGAGGCAAGCAGCGAATCTCTTATCACCGTTATTCGAACGCAGAGTATGTCGCACGGCGAACGCATCACCGTTTTCGTGAGCGTCTTCCCTGTTGAAAAAACTCGTGCGGCGCTCGCATTCCTCGAACGACAACGAGAAGCTTTTTCAGACCATCTGAAAGCCCATTCTCGCCTGCGCCTCCCGCGCGTCGACTTCTTACCCGATAACGGTGAACAAAGCGGCGTACCGACGCTTCCAGAAGAAAGTGTGAGGTAGTATCATAAGAAGACGGCCAGGTGGCGAAGTGGTAACGCGACGGTCTGCAAAACCGTTATGCGCGGGTTCAATTCCCGCCCTGGCCTCATTGTGGTAGAAATAAGGGAGTAAGCCGAGATGGTGAAATGGTAGACACGCGACGCTTAAAACGTTGTAGGCCTTAAATCGGCCTGTGTGGGTTCGAGTCCCACTCTCGGCACAAATACACCTATTGATATTGAGAAGAACAAACACTTCGTGTAAAGTTACATTGTGTTGCGCCCATAGCTCAGTTGGTAGAGCAGATCCCTCTTAAGGATAAGGTCCCTGGTCCGAGCCCAGGTGGGCGCACAAAAAAGGAACAGTCTTTTGTGACCACAAGAAGTGTTATAGTTACGGAGCGCTGGGATGGCGAAATGGTAGACGCACGAGCTTTAGGAGCTCGCGGGGTAACCCATGGAGGTTCGAGTCCTCTTCCCAGCACCAATTAGAGGTACTTGACTTTTTTACCGTTTCGTGTATTATCTCTACCAGAAAACAGGTGTTTGAAATCGTTCAAAAAATACACAAAAAGGAGAAGAATAATGTTAGGAATACTGTTGAGTGTAGGACTCGGTCTAGCGGTCGTGGGAATTGTAATATTCGTAGTGATTGGTATCCCTATCTTCTTTCAGCAGCTCGCAAAGGAGAATATCCTTTTCACTACTGTAAAAGAAGGTACAATAAAAGCCATTATGCGTGGCGATTCGTTCGAACGCTTCATAATGAGTTTTGCTGGATATCATCTCAACGATCCGACAAAAACAGAGACAAAGACAAAAAAATTACCTCGATACAAAACAGAATACTTCGATGAAGAGGCCCAAGAAAATAAAAGACTTCCCGATTGGGAAGTTGTTTATCACGGGAAAGGTAATAAAAAGGGTTTCAAGGAAATTGATGATGAAACCTATGATGACCGCTCTTGGCTTCTCAGGAAACTAGGATTGTATTGGGTAGGGTGGCCTTGGGTTAATAATAATGTGTATGTCTATGCATTCGAATGGAATGAGACATCCACAAACAAGGAAGGAAAAGAAAAAATTCTGCCGCGTGCCGAAGCAACTGACTTTATCTTTGTCGCCGATTTCACCTATGCAATCTTGACCGAAGAAGCAGAGACAAAGGACCGTCTTCCAGTCACCGTTCTGACGCTTGTAACAGTCGCTATACGCAATCCATATCGTGCACTCTTCAGTGGCGAGGATTGGATGAAGCGGGTCACTGCCGCGATCAATCGACATGTACGAAATTTTGTCGGCAGCAAGAACTTCCTGGATCTCATTTCTCTGAAAGAAAAACATTGGGCTGATTTCTCTCAACCGATTATCGGACTTTCTGTTCGGCTTCTTGATGATAAAGATGAGCCTCCTTATGGACTAAAAGGCAGATATGGTGCGGAAATACGCACTGCTGACCTGCAAACTATTGAACTGTCAGGGGATGCAAAAAAGAAAAACCAGGAATCCACAACGAAAGAATACGAGGCCAAACAAGAAGCGCAGCTGAAACTGATTATTGGACAAGCAGAAGCCGATGTCATTGAAAAGAAAGGAACGAGAGAAGCCGAGGCTCTGGGAAAGCGGCTCAAAGTAATTAAAGAATACGGAGAGACGGGAATAACACTTGCTGGATACGATGCTATTCAGGAATCCTCAAAAGGACCAGGAAATACGATTATCTGGGCAAACAATCCTCTGGGTCCGCTTGCAGGCATTGCCGAAAAGTTAATGAATCCAGAAAAGAAAGGAAGTGAAATAAATGTTCGAGACTCGCTCGAAAAGAATAGAGAAGGAACAAGCACGACTAAATAAAAAGACAGGAACGATTAATAAAGATACTTCTCCTGCTTCATCGCCAAACAAAAAAGAGAAAGAAAAATCAGAAGATTGGTTAAATTGGTTTAAGAAAAATCTTTGGACAGCCCTATTCATCATCGTCGGAATAGTGATCTTCCTCTATGGAATTATTTCATCGTGGAAGATACCAGACCTTGCGAGTGTTGGAAGATGGAGTTGGAGTCACTGGTTTTGGATCTTAATCTTCTGCGGCATCGCCTATGCTCTTATTAGAGTTAATGATGCGAAATCATCGAAGACGACAGCAACAGAAACGCTTAAGACTTTGCTGATTGGAGCGATGCTCATTCTCTTTATCGGATTCCCGATAATAGGATGGTTCATTGGAATCGGTAACCATCCGAAACCTAGAGTGGCGACAGTATCTAGACAAACGAATAGTATCCCGTTGGCGAGTGCGCCAGTTGCTGAATGGCCCAAACTGGTCATACCGCCAAAAGGAAGTTTAGAACTCCCTCGATCTCCGTCAAAAATGCACATTATAGTGCATGGGCGTAATGCCAACTTGCATACGGTGTACACGAACGGACACGAGTGTGTAATTCCTGTTGAATCTGACGGATCGAATCCCGATGGTCCAGTAGCAAAAGAATATGTAACGAATGAGATGAGCGAAGAAAATGTTATTTCCTACGCTTTCTCAAAATGAAGTTCTTTCAATATAAAGGCCACACAATTTATTGTGTGGCTTTTTATTTTCACACACAATTTTGACTTTTCTATAATTTTCTGTATCATCCATTACAGAAAATAGTTCTTTACATCAAAGAAAAACTCGTAAAAGGAGTGAATGAGATGAAAAAGATGCGTCCGGAAATTGCTCACGCTATTGAGATAGTCGCAGTCATTATTCCAATTCTGATTACTTTATTAATTGGAGTAATGTTTGGCTCATCTATGGGCGTCCGCGCCCTTGTCGGATGGGTAGGTATCTATTTGGCATGGAATGTCGGTATCGTTGGGCAACAAGAATGGCAAGTCATCGAACGCTTTGGACAATTCCATGAAGTAAAACTTCACGGGTTTCGGTTCTACTGTATGCTCGGTCTCATCGACACAATAAAAATGAGCGGCAATCTTCTTGAGCGTAAGAGAGTAATCTTCGAAGGTATTTCAACAAACAACAAACTCAGAGAGATAGATTTCACCAATGGTTCTGCACCAATCGAGGCTTATATGTGGTATAAGAATGGCCGAGAAAATGGGACTAACGATGAAATTAAAGACGATATTGCTTCTTACGCGTACACTAACGAAGATCCTGAAAATCGCGTTGTTCAAATTGCAGAAGATCGGCTACGGCCAAAATTCCAAGAAATGGATATTGATACTGCATCGAAAAATCGCGCAGTTATCGTTAATGGCGTGAAAGATGATATTGCGAGAGAGCTGAGACCATACGGTTTGTATTTTTCAAAAGAACCGCCTATCGTCATTACCGACATAGGGCTTACCGATGATGCAAAGAAATTTCGGCAAGAACGGTTGCGAGGACAAACAACAGCAGATGGAATCGCGAGTGAAGCTGATGGATATCGTCGAGGAATTGAATCCATTATGAGACGCAAAAATGCCGATGGAACAGAGGAGGAGGTCTGTGACTTCGAGACCGCGTCAAAAATTTGGCGAGAACAACAGACACGAAAGATGTTTGAAAAGACAGGATCAAATATCACCATCATAAGTGAATCCGCTGGAGGTGTCGTCAAAACATTCGACATAAACACTAAAAAGGGAGGTTGATATGTCGATAATCTATTCGGTACTTCTAGGTTTCTCGGCTTTCCTCTTCATCATCTGCATTCGCTTCTTTACCAGCACGAGATTTGGAGGGATTGATTCTTGGTCTAAGAAAATCCGCTCATTATCTGCACGGAAAGTGTTCTCTGCCCTGCTTGCCAATATTGGTCTAATTATATTCTTCTATGGACTTTACACTTCATCGTGGAATATTCCGCGTTTCGACAACATCGGAAGCTGGAGTTGGAGTCATTGGTTATGGATTCTCGCCTTGTGGGGTATTCTTGCTACTCTTATTGCAATCAATGCAAAGTCATTAGGAAAAGCAATAGGGACATTGCAAACTATCCTAACGATAATCGTGCTAATGCTCTTTATCGGATTCCCGATAATAGGATGGTTCTCGAACATCGGAAAGCCTAGACAACATAGGGTTGTTTCAAGACAAACAACAAGTATTCCTATTGCGAATAAACCCATTGCCGACGAATGGCAAAAATTGGTTATCCCGGCAGGTGGAAAGTTGGAAATCCCTCTAGCTCCTTCAGGAATGCGAACTATAGTAAAAGGACATGGAGCCAATCTTCATGTTGTGTATAGAGATGGACATGAGTATATGTTACCCATTGAATCAAATGAATCGAGTCCAAAAGGTTCAATAGTTGGTGTATATGTGACGAACAGAACAAATGAGACTAATGTTATCTACTACACTTATACCTATGCACAAAAAGATTTCGCAGATACTGAAAAAACTGAAAAACATGAGGTTCAAAAGCAAACAAGCATACCTCTCACGAATAAAGCGATTCCTTCATCATTAGCCGTCATTCCACCAGATTCAGTATCAGAAAATGTCCCCGTTCCACCAGAAACACACGCCGTAAGAGAATCTGTTCCCTCGGAGCCAATTGTAGTTGCACCACCAGAAAGAGTACTTAGATATGCACCTGATTCGCGTCAGTATATGCGATCGAGAACATATACTGTAAGAAGACCTGTTTCTTCACGACCAACTATAGTTACACCACCAAGCAGAGCACCGAGATATGCACCTTCTCCCACAACAGGTTACTCGCGTCAGAATGTGCGAGAAACAACACAACAACGAAGGAGAAGATAAATATTATATCTCCTGTACTTATTCGAAATGAAGTTCTTTCAACTATAAAGGCCGCACAATTTATTGTGCGGTCTTTTTTTATTTCACTTCCCTACGGCAAGCTTTTCTGAATTGGATCGAGATTGAAAGTGCCCAATGCGACATTGATGATGCCGTATGCACCGAAGATAATCGCGAGACCGATAAGACCCCAGAAGATGGCACTACGGCCTTCGGCGCGCTTCGCGACATTTGCCGGACGAATAAACTCAAAGATACCCCAGAGAAACACAACGAACGCACCCGAAGCGAGAAGCAGAATTATCGGATTGATAATCTGCACTATGATTTTTTCGAGAAACTGATTGAGAACAACCATTTATTATCGAACCCCGCTTGCTGCTGGAGGAGTTGCTTGCGAAGGATTACCGAAAGTGACTGTACCGGTAAGAATATTTACAAGACCCCAAACCGATACCATCACGAAGAAACCAATAAGACCCCAAAGCATAAGATTTTTCCCAGATTCTTGCGCCCCACCCTTAGAGGCTCCAACAATGAATGTTTCAAATGCGCCCCAAAGGAAGACGATGAATGCAATCGCGAAGAGTACCGGAACAGCGACATTATTAATGATATTGATAATGAACGAACCAACATCAGAAATGTTGTTAATTGCAGCGAGCGATACGAGCGGCAATGCGAACGCGGCAGAAACGATAGAAGTAAGGACGAGTGCTTTTTTCATAAGGTAAATAATCTACTAATGGGATAATTGTATCGTTTCTATAACAATGGTCAATGCGTTTATGACTAGTGTGTGGATAGCGATGAAATTAAATTGTCGGAATAGTTGGTGCAGAGCCGCCCGGAGAGAGATTAAGCGTACTGCTGAAAATGTTCACGAGCCCCCAAATGGAGAAGATAATAACAAAGCCAATAACACCATAGAGAACAAAGGTCTTCCCTTTGCCTCGCTCTGTGTCACTGTCAGCGCCTTTAATAAAATAAGTATAAACACCCCAGAGAAAGACAATGAACGCAATCGCCACGAGAACCGGCAACAGAATACTGTTGATGATAGTAATAATGCTATCTGAATAGCCCTGAATATAAGTTAAATTGATTCCTCCTTGCATATTTATTTATCTATATGATGTTGGTAAGAGCGGTGGAGCATAGCCCCAGAGATCGAAGGTGTTCACGACCACATTCACGAGCCCCCAGACTGAAATCATAACCGCGAATCCGATAAGACCCCAGAGAATGAGTTTATGACCTTTTTTAACCGCCGCCTCGTCTCCCGGATGCAAGATGTACGCATTCGCGACGCCATACAGAAAGACGATAAATGCAACAGCAAAAAGCACCGGGACTAACACACTATTGATGATGTAGATTAGAGAGTCAGCAATACAAACAATGTAGCTACCGCAAATATTTGCTGTAGGACCGAAGCCGAAAGATACGAAGACATCCGCAGATGCGAATGCGGGCGCGAGTAATGCGGTGAATATCAGAGTAGCGAGTGTGATTGATTTCATATACGGCAAGTATGACACATCAGGCGGACGGCGTGATGCCGAGCGTGGATAACAGTATGTTCACGAATCCCCAGACTGAGAAGAACATCACCATTCCGAGTATTCCCCAGAAGATGAACTTTCTGCCTTCTTCGCGGCTCTTATCTTCACTGCCGTGCAGAAAGAAGTACTGAACGACGCCCCAGATGAAAACAGTAAATATAAATGCACCGATGAGCGGTACGACGACCGTGTTAATAACGCCAATGATACCGGTGGTGCCACTGCCGACGAATTGGGCGAAGGTCATATTAGCTACCGGTAGAGAGCGCCTGTACGGTCGCTTGGATGCCGAGAGATATTGCCTGTGCTCCTAAAAGTATCAATGCTCCTATTATTGTCCATTTTATAGCTTCTTTTGCTTTAGTAAGCTTTGCTTCGGCCCCTTGTGCCATAACAAAAAGATAACCGATATACACGAGCATAAAGATAATAACAATAGAGCCGATGTTTATAACGAACTGTAAAATATCGTCAACGAGTTCACTAAGATCTGTTCCCGCGCCGAGTGGGTTGATAAGGGTGATGTTGGTGCCTGTGTTAGTAGCCCCACCTGCTGCTAGCGTTATACCTGCTGGCAAACAAGTGAATAGAATTAAAATAACAACAGCAAAGTAGCGCATATTATTTTTGAAGCAACGCGCTCAAAGAGCGCCCAGCAGAAGTGAGCGCAGTAGAGAGTGTGGAACGACCGCTTATCACATCGGTAATCATACCCGAGAAGATGCGGTCGGTATCGGCCGGTACTGGGGATAGCCATCCGTCAGCGTAGAGCGCTTCGGCATACGCAACCGCTGCAGTCGGATCAGACGGTACAGCTGTGAGCTCGCTCAAGACTGCCGGCGCGAGTCCGGTCGCTTCTGCCGCAGAAATTTGTTCGGCCGAGTTCGTGAGAAGTACAGTGGCTCTATACGCTCCCGATGCATTCTTAGCACCTTTCGGAATCATAAGAGCATAAACAAGACCGTATGCGCTCTTAACATTAGTGGTTGCCAGCTGCGGCAAAGGCGAAACGATGAAGTCAAGATTCGGATTCGCCGCCTTTAAGAATCGCGATTCAGAAGCGTAGCCGAGATAGAGCGCGAGGTCGCCGGCAAGAAATTCTTGTTGAGAATCCAGCATCGATGCGTTCCAAGTATACGAGACTTTTGACGGATCAGCAAACTGCGTATAGAAACCGAGCACTGATTCTCCGGACGGCGAATCGCTTGTCGCATTTTCTCCGAGATCAGACGAGAGCACACCGCCCGAAGAATATGAAGACATCGGAATGCCCGTTTGGATGAAAAGCGCAGAGAGTATCCCGCGTGCATTATGCACATTGTCGTACGAGCCAAGCGCGATGAGACCGCGAGTAATCTGTCGTGCGGGCGAAAGAATCGCTACATTCGGCACGAGACCGATAAGAGCTTCCCAAGTGGATGGCGGTTTCGCGATGCCATTGGAAGAAAGAATCGTGCGATTTGAAAAGAGGACTAGCGGATCAACAAGAAACGGCACGCCGTAATAGCCGTCCGAGGCCGCGAACATCTCCCCTTCCCGAATAAACGCATTCGTAAATGTAGATGCGGGGAGCGTACTTTCTGGTATCGGAGAGATGAACTTCGCGAGCGAGAGAAGCTCCTCCTGCGAAGCGAGGACGAGATCTGGCGCGTCTCCTGTGGCTATGGCAGTCGCAAGATCGTTCGCGAGAGTCACAGAGTCTTTTTGTTTATACGAGACATTTTTGAGAAGTTCTTCAGCCTGCGAGATAGTAGTGAGAGCATTCTGCATATCCGCTTCTGGGAGCGTGCCCCATATCACTACAGTTCCGACAGCATTTCCGCCGGTGCCATTGCTCGAATAGGTTGCGAAGACGAAAAGGCCAATCAGCGCGCCGAGGCCGAATACGCCGAATAAAATTCCTTGGAAGAGAGAGATTTTCATAGGTTATGGCGCAGTAAAAATAATTCCATAATGGTGCGGTCCCGCACGGAACGACTTCATCTTATGGAAGCCGCCGTTGATAAAAAATGCCTCGGCTTCATGTTCGGTCATGACCTTTTCAGGAGCAGGGCCCATTCCCCCATAGCTTCCGGCCCAATCAATAACCATCAATTTTCCACCAGATTTGAGAACTCTCTGTATCTCTTGGAGAAGGCCCGAACGATTTTCAATCTGAAAAAATACATTGGCGAGTATGACGGCATCAAGCGATGCATCGCGCAGGTGCGTGCCCCCCGGTTTCTCGATGTCGCCCCAAATGGTGTCAATAATGCCGTGATGCGCGATATGCGTATTAACTTTAAGATGTTTGAGGATATCCTCTTGTACATCTATCGCATACACTTTTCCGTCATATCCAACGATAGCGGCAGCCGCGCGCGCGTAGTGTCCGGAGCCCGCGCCGAAATCGCCGACTTTCATTCCTTCGCGCAAACCGAGCTGTAGAACATTCTCCCGTGGCTCGCTAAATGAAGATGCCATACCTATAAAATACCACGCCCCTCACATTTGTTCGGAACAATCAACACTAAAAATTACAGCGCGACCATCGAGGCAATAGCATCGCCTTCGCGCATTTTCATAATACGAACGCCCTGCGTAGCACGCGAGAGCGAAGGGACTCCAGCGACAGAAGTGCGAATCACCTGCCCTTTTTTAGAAACGACGACGAGCTCTTCTTCTTTAAGGTCGCCGACAAAAATTCGTGCGCCGATAATCTCGCCGGTCTTCGGCGTTACCGCCGCAGTTTTGATGCCCGAGCCGCCGCGGCCCTGTACTTTGTATTCAGAAATCTTGGTGCGCTTGCCGTACCCCTTGCTCATAATGACCAGAAGCGAGGCATCACGAACTGCGGCAGAAATAACTTCAGCCGAGACAACGCGATCGCCCTTCTTCACGCTCATACCGCGAACGCCTCCGGCAGTCCGGCCCATCTCGCGCACTTCTTCGGCATCAAAACGAATTGACTGCCCTTTCGCGGTTACGATAGAAACCGTATCGCCCTCGGAAGCATGATGCGCGGACACCAGTTTGTCTCCTTTCTTCAAATTAATCGCGATGATGCCCGAGCGGCGAACATCAGAGAATGACCGCGCCGTTACTCGCTTCACCGAACCTTCCTCGGTTACGAAGATGACTGACGAAGCATCGAGTGCTGCGCCCTTTGGCACCGGCAATATAGAAGTGACCTTTTCATCGGCTGCGAGCGCGAGGAAGTTCATAATGCTCTTGCCCTTCGTTGCGCGCTTGCCTTCCGGTATTTCATACATCTTAAGCTGGTACACCTTGCCGAAATCGGTGAAGAAAAGAAGGTCGTTATGTGCATTCGTGACAAGGAAGTGCGTGACGATATCTTCTTCCTTCGTCGCAATGTCCACAACGCCGACGCCGCCGCGCTTCTGGCTCTTATATTCGCTCGGATTCGTTCGCTTCACATAGCCGCCTTGCGTAAGAAGAAGCATTGATTCTTCGTCTGGTACGAGATCAATAGCAGAAATATTCTGCACGCCGCCCTTTACTATTCTCGTGCGGCGGTCATCGCCATATTTTTCTGCAAGTTCCATAAGTTCTGCTTTCACTACAGCAAGAATCTTTTTCGGCGAGGAAAGAATTTCTTTCAGCTTTTTAATAATCGCCTGTATTTCAGCAAGTTCGTCTTCAAGCTTCTTGCGTTCGAGGCCGGCGAGCTTAGAAAGGCGCATTTCCAAAATCGCGGTCGCCTGCCGTTCTGAAAAGCCGAATTTCTTCTGCAATGCGAGCGAAGCTGCGGGAATATCCGCCGCTTTCTTAATAATCGCAATAACCTCGTCAATGTGATCAAGCGCCTTGCACAAGCCAAAGAGAATATGCTCGCGCTCTTCCGCCTTGCGCAAATCATATTCGGTACGGCGCTTCACTACTTCTTGACGATGCGTTATAAAATGCCCGAGCATTCCGACGAGCGAGAGCATCTCCGGCACGCCGTCAACGAGAGCGAGCATATTGTAATGGAACGAGCTTTCCAATTCAGTGTGCTTATACAAAGCGTTCAGGACTGCCTGCGGATGTGCAGTGCCCTTCAGTTCTACGACGACGCGAATATCCGAAGTTGATTCGTCGCGCAGGTCGCGAATGCCTTCAAGTTTCTTTTCTTGCACCAAGTCCGCGATACGCGAGATAAGTTCGCTCTTATTCACGCGATACGGAATTGAAGTGATGATGATGCTTGTATCTTTCTTTCCGTCATCAATGATTTCCGCTTCGCCACGAACCACCACTGGCCCTCTGCCGGAGTTATATGCGTGTTTAATATCTTCCTGATTGAAAGCGACTCCGCCGAGAGGAAAATCGGGGCCTTTTACGAATTGAAGGAGATCATCGGTCGTCGCATCTGGATTCTCGATGAGATGAACGGTTGCGGCGACAACTTCGCGAAGATTGTGCGGCGGAATATTAGTTGCCATACCGACAGCAATACCGAGCGTACCGTTGAGCAAGAGGTTCGGCAATGCAGAAGGAAGCACTCTCGGTTCTTCGCGCGTCGCGTCATAGTTCGGATTCCATTCAACGGTTTCTTTTTCAAGATCGGTTAAGAGCGCGTCAGCTATGCGCGACATCTTCGCTTCGGTGTAGCGCATCGCAGCTGGCGAGTCGCCGTCGATAGAACCGAAGTTGCCCTGTCCCAATACAAGCGGATAGCGATAGGAAAACTCCTGCGCCATCTTCGCCATAGAATCGTAGACCGCCGCATCGCCATGCGGGTGATATTTACCGAGCACTTCGCCGACCACAGTCGCGCTCTTGCGGAACTTGACTGTCGGCGTGAGCCCCATATCGCGCATCGCGTAGAGAATCCTGCGATGCACCGGTTTCAGTCCGTCGCGCACATCCGGCAAAGCGCGAGCGGTGATAACCGTCATCGCATAATCAATGTACGACTGCCGCATTTCTGCGACAATCGGCTGATCTATAACATTCGCGGCGACTTGCGTCACCGCCGTGCTATCTTTGTTTTCTTTACCGCGCGCCATAATGATTCAATAATAAAATTAGAAAGGTATCGTCGTCTGCTCTACTTTATTTTTTACCGGCGCTGAAGCAGCTGCATCAATAATCTCAATGTGCGCTGGCGCATCTTCATTTTGAAAAGCGGCGGCGGCACCAGCTATGTTCTGAGTTCCTTTTTCCGGAGTGGTCACAACCGGCGAGTGCTCCGTATTTTCAGCAAAAGTGCTTCCTTGAATAGCGAATGCTCCGAGAGAAAGACTGCCGACAAACCACACGAGCGCGATGAATCCGCTCCCGATGGCGGCAGCTGAAAACGCAATCCTCTTGCGGATGTGATACGGCTTCTCTCTAGCATTTTCAATATGTTGAAAGATAGTTTTCATGGGTCTTACGGTGTAATCACAATTATACTCCCATCTCGACCGATGAGGTCCTTCTTCTTCAAGGTAAGTTTATCTACCTTTTCGCCGGCATTCCCTGCTTCCTTTAAGAATGCTTCAAGCGCTTTCGGCTGGCCGATGCCATTCCAATGCATCGGGATGATGATTTTCGGTTCAAGCGATACAGCGAGTTCGTGCGCTTTTGCCGGAGAAAGAACTCCATCCCCGCCAATCGGCACGAAGAGTACATCTATCTCGTCAATATTTTCTCGTGCCTCTTTTGAAAGTTCAGCATCGGCAAGGGCGCCAAGATGCACGAGCGTCATATCCTCAAGCTCAACCATATAAACCGTATTTATGGCTTCTACATTCGGCCTGCTGGCCTCAGTACTTCCTCGCTCCCGCTCGGTCGTTCCTTTTTTCAATCCGTACTTGCTGTTGGACAAGAAACCTTGAATGACAATGCCGGCGCGTTCGTATTCGCCGGGACCTTCAATGACGAACGGCGCTTTGCCTGCGTAGGTCACTTCTTCAATGCCATTCATATCTGGGTGGTCGCGCGAGACGAGTGCGGTATCCGCACCGAAGCGAACGGGAGGCAATGTCGACTTCTTGCTGATTGGATCAAAAACAAGCGTCAGGTCGCCGAAAGTGACCTTAAAACATTGCCCGCCGTGGTGCGTGATGACCATAAAGTACCTTTATTCTAGCACAAAACTCGTCCATATGGTAGCGAATAATGAAGAAAAAAGAGAAGGATTCAGTATCCACAATGACTGTACAATCCATTGCAAATGAGGCTGATTTTTTGTATATTTATAGGCGGATGTGTTCTTTAGGATGCCATCCGGAAATGTGCCAACTTCTTTAAATCTCACAAAAAAAGAAAGTGGGAGGATTATGGAACTTCAAACAAAAATGCAGCGTCTCGTGTCCGCTATGGACTCGACGATGAACTATGGAGTATCCCTCGATTCAGCAAACGATTCAGCAAAAACAGCGACGATGACCACCTCTGAAACGAACCTCGTGGTCTACTAAATTCTACGAATGTGGCGTCCGATAAGGACAAAAGGAATAGCGCTCGTCAAAGAACGGGCGCTTTTTATTTTTCTGCTTTTATATCGTGCAAAACACAACCTATTGCAAATTAAACAGAACCTGCTATATTTATAGACGGAAGTTTCTTCGAACCTGTACACCCCCGAGACTCGTGTACTTGTTCAGGTTCTTTCTCCTACAAGCACCCCTCCTTTCAAAAAAAGAAAGCACCCGTCCAGCGACAGTTGAATAACGGGTGCTTTTTTATTTTCCTGAAGTGTGCTATAGTCGCCCCATTGCGTGCGGGAGAACTAGAAAGGTGTTAACCCTCCGACGATACCGTCGGAGTACCCTTATCGAAAATCTGCACTGCTTTTAACATAATGTCTGAAGACAATTCTTCCGTTAAAAATACGGAGGCAAAAGGGAAAGTCGTGGCGAGCACTATCCATCTGCCAGAAGGACATCCGATGGCGGATTTTATTGATGCTATCCCGATGCCGCCAGTTACCAGCGACCTTGTAGAAGGGACTATTATCGCTATTTCTCGCGGTCGCGTGTATGTTGATCTCCCGCCGTTTGGCACCGGCATCATCTACGGCCGTGAATATCTCAATGCCGCCGATGTGCTCAGAAAGGCAAATCCGGGGGACACTATCAGTGCGAAGGTTATTGATCCCGCCGGCCGCGATGGCTACATAGAACTTTCTCTCAAAGAAGCTCGACAGGCTGCAATCTGGGGCGAGGCAGAACAGGCTATTGTTGCCGGAACGCCGTACTCGCTTATCGTTGAAGAAGCGAACAAGGGAGGACTCATTCTCTCGTGGCAAGGCATCTCCGGATTTCTCCCTGCTTCGCAACTTTCAAAGGAACATTATCCGCGCGTTCCGGAAGGCGATAAAGATAAGATTCTCGGCGAACTTATGCTCTTGGTCGGTCACCCGCTCTCAGTACGCATCATCACTGCTGATGCGAAAGAAGGAAAACTCATCTTCTCAGAGCGCACAGAGAACGAAGCTGAAGAAAAAGCCTCTCTTATTGATAAGTACCAGGTCGGCGATGTTGCTGACGGCGAAGTAACCGGCGTCGTTGACTTCGGCGTCTTCGTGAAGTTGGAGCAGGGGCTTGAAGGTCTCGCACATATCAGCGAGCTTGACTGGGGTCTTGTTGAGAATCCGCACACGCTATTTTCTGTCGGTGATGCGGTAAAGGTGAAGATTATTGAAATAAAGGACGGCAAGATTTCCCTCTCTATCAAGGCTTTGAAAGAAAATCCGTGGCACACCGCCGCAGAACGATATACGAAGGGTATGGAAGTGCCGGGCGTCATTATCAAATACAACAAACACGGAGCGCTCGCTTCTATTGAAGAAGGCGTCGCGGGACTCGTGCATGTAAGTGAATTCGAGACGCCTGTCGCGCTCCGCGAAACGCTCGAACTCGGTAAGACATATACCTTCACCATTTCTCTCTTCGAACCGAAGGAACAGCGCATGACGCTGACCTACACCGCTGCGAAGAAAAAATAAATTCTTTATTCAAAAATCACGCGGCGCCTTTGGCGCCGCGTGATTTTGTTTTAACGCGTATTGGCGAACTGCGTTGCGGACTCAATTCCCTCGGTAGCGAAGAGGTGCACCGCTTCAGCGACTTTTTTCAAAACCTTTTTAAAAGTCGCTTCTTCGCTTGGCTTCCACTTGCCGATAACATGCTTGATGACCTTTTCTTCCTTGCCCGCCGTAGCTTTAGCGAAGGCGGGACTGGACTTCGGCGAAGTACCGATGCGGATGCGTACGAATTCTTTCGTTTTAATGGCACGCATAATGCTTTCAACGCCTTTGTGCCCCCCGCTCCCGCGTCCGAAAACCATCCTGACAGTACCGAGTGGCAAGTCAAGGTCATCATGAACAACAATCAGGCTCTTCGCGGCCTTAGGCGACTTCACAAACGCGGTAATCGCCTTCCCCGAGAGATTCATCATTGTCTCAGGCAAGATAAGCACTGCTTTTTCTTCTCCAATCGCGCCCTTACTCACAAGAGCATTGAAAGTTTTGTTAAAAACAAACTCATCAAAGCCCTCTTGCTTCCCTACAAGAATAACTGCATTTCTTCCCGCGTTGTGCCGCGTCTTTTCATACTCCTTTCCAGGATTTCCGAGACCTGCAATAACGAGTGTCATGCGTAAATCGTACCACATTGAGCTCATTAGCGAGTTCAATACTTGCACTGCGAAAACTCGCGCGTACAATGCTCGTATGAAAGATATTGGAAAAGGTCTTCTGAAAGATCTTTTCACGCTTGCACTCCTTATTATCCTCGTGGTCATTCCCATTCGCGTCTTTGTGATATCGCCGTTCGTCGTTGATGGAGAATCGATGCATCCGACATTCGAAAATCTTGAATATCTTATCGTTAATGAATTTCTCTATCGCTTCAGCGAACCGGCGCGCGGCGATGTTATCGTCTTCCGCTACCCTGACAATCCTTCAATCTTCTACATAAAGCGCATTATCGGACTTCCCGGCGAAACGGTCTCTATTAATCACGGCACCGTTACCATTACAACCGCTGACGGACAGCGTATGACGCTCGCCGAGCCGTATAGCGTGAACGAAGACGCAACCTATACGAAGAATGTCTCGCTCAATCTGGGAGAATATTTCGTTATGGGCGATAATCGCCCGAATAGTTCCGATTCGCGCATATGGGGTCCGTTGCCTAAGAAAAATATCATCGGCCGAGTCGATCTGCGGCTTCTGCCTATCTCGCGCAGCGGCTTCTTCCCGGGCACCGCAACCTATTCGCCAGTAATCTCAAGCTCTACAACACCTGTGAATATATGATGAGAGAAACCATTCCGGTGGAAGAACTTTTTACTAAGTCACACGCCGTCGGTCAGTACTATGGATTCACTCCGCTTGTTGCACTCACTGATAAAAAACGCGGAATGGTTCGCCAATCTGCAGAGGCAAAAATGAACGAACTGAATCCGCTATTTTCTAATCTCGCACACGACCCTACTGCCGAGACAGTCATTCATTTCTTGAAGCAGTGTCAGGGCATCGCCTGCGCACCAACGCCACAACAGCCGCTTTTCATTTGGCATACGAACATAGCGCCGGGCCGTCCAGCCCAAAAGAAAACTATTTTGCAATTTCATGCGCTCGGCACTGACCGCGCAATCGCAGATGCTGTTGTTATTCGCGCATTGCTCGCGCTTTCGCACGACCTCTTCCGCGAGGAACCGATCGTTCGTGTCAATTCTATGGGCGATAAAGAAACACGCGCGCGCTACGCGCGCGAACTTGGCGTATTTTTCAAAAAACGGGCGACTATTCTTCCTGAAGAATGCATTACATGCGCGAAACGAGATGTATTTGAAGCTGCCGAATATGCGCTAGCGAACGGGTGCGCTGAAGACTTGCCTGCGCCGACTGAGCATCTCTCAGATGCAAGCCGAAAACGATTTGAAGACCTTCTTGAATATCTGGAAATGACCGAGACGCCGTACGAGCTCGCGCGTCATCTCATCAATCGCGGAAGCGTTTGGGGCGATATTTGTTTTGAATTTATGGCGGGCGGAAAGCGTGTCGCCTGGGGTTCGCGCTACAGCGACCTCACCCGTCATTTCTTCCCCACGACGCCATTCTCTGCGACCGGCGCAGTGCTCTCGGTGACAAGCGAGGGAGAAGTTGTGAAAAAGGCGACAACGCCACGACTGCGATTCTCATTCGTGCACATCGGTGATGAGGCGAAACGGCTGTCTATTCGCCTTGCCGAAGACTTCAAACGCGCGCGCGTTTCTCTCGCGCAGGATATTGGTGTGGAATCGCTCACCGAACAACTCCATCTCGCTGAACGGCGCAACAGCCCGTATATCATTATTATGGGTCGCAAGGAAGCGCTCGAAGGATCGGCAATCCTGCGTAATCGGCAAACGCAGGAGGAAACCATTCTTCCTATCGCAGGACTCATCGAACGCTTGAAGACGATACTATAGTATGGTAGAGTCTTTCCATTATGACCGCAGGAACACGAGTTGAAGTACAAATCGGAAAGAGCGAGAGCTCAACCGCGCTTATTCGCCGATTTACCCGCCGCGCACAAGGACTCGGCCTCGTACGCGAGATGCGCGACCGCCGGTATTGGCATCGCATTAAGTCAAAGAATGTCGGCCATGCGCGCGCCCTCGTTAACAAGAAGCGCCGTGAAAATTACAACGAACTCGTGAAGCTTGGTAAAATAGACCCCGCAGCGCGCAAGACGCGCGGCAAGGGCGGTAAAGGTTAGACGAATGGCGAGCGTCGATATAAAGAACTTCACGCGGCGCACTCATGCGTCGCGTTCTGTATTTTCTTCTATTGCAGAGAGCGTACTTCCTGAATGGGATATTTCGCTCGTTTTTGTCGGGACCAAAAGAGCGCGAGATTTGAACGAACACCTGCGAGGCAAAACATACACGCCGAATGTTCTTTCATACGCTGTAGGCGATAAAAACGGAGAGATTTTTATTTGTCTTCAAGAAGCTGAGAAGCAAGCTCCGTTACATGATATGGATGAACGAACATTTGTTCTCTCATTGTTTATCCACGGTTTATTACACCTTAAAGGATGGGCGCATGGTGGTACGATGGAGAGATGCGAACGAAAACTTTTGGCGCAATTCGCCAAAGGTGCTGTGCGCACTTATCCTCATGTCACGACGAATAGCCACCGGCATTGATATCGGCACCTACCAGATAAAGATGGTAGTTGTTGAAGAGATGACTGACAAACGCACTGGCGCGCGGCAATTACGGATTATCGGCACCGGCCTTGCTGAGTCAAAAGGCCTACGACACGGATACATCGTCAATAAAGAAGAAGTCTCCACCTGTATTCTGAGAGCAAAAAAACAAGCAGAAGCATCCGCACAAATGCCGATACGGGCTGGGTTCCTTTCTATCGGCGGTATTTCGCTTGATGAGGCGCGTGCGACCGGTTCTGCCATCATCTCGCGCGCCGATCAAGAAATAACAGCTCTCGATCTTGAAAAGGCCGGAAATGTCGCACGCGAAGCGGCGGCGCCGGGATTCCTTAATCGCCATGTGCTTCACAGCATTCCACTTGAATATCGCATTGACGGTACAAAGGTGCTCGGCGATCCGCTCGGAATGAAAGGCATTCGTATTGAAGTCGATTATCTTTTCGTTACCTGCCTCGCCCAACACGAGGACGCGCTCGCAAAAGCGGTTGAAGATGCGGACATTGAGATTATCGACCAGATGGCTTCCCCGCTCGCGGGCTCCTATGTGCTTCTTGAAGGCGACCAGAAGATGAAAGGATGCGTGCTGGCGAATATCGGCTCTGAGACGGTCTCTATTGTTGTCTATGATGAAGGCATTCCCGTCTCGGTGAAAGTATTTCCTATGGGATCAGGCCATATTACTGATGACATTGCACTCGGATTCCGCATCTCTCTCGAAGAAGCCGAGCGCGTGAAGTTGGGGCGCTTGTCGGGACAAATGTATCCGCGCAAAAAAGTTGATGACATTATCACAAGTCGTCTCGCAACAATGTTCGCGCTCATCGATAAGCATCTCAAGTCGCTCGACCGCCGCGGTCCATTGCCGGCCGGCATTATCATTTCGGGAGGCGGTGCCGGCATCGGCTCTATCAGTGATATTGCAAAAGGCTCATTGAAGCTCCCTGCACATCTCGCTGAGTTCAGACTTTCTGTTGATACGAAAATTCGCGATGCAACATGGGCGGTCGCATATGGGCTCGCCCTCTGGGGACTCACGGGCGATACAAATACGCCGAAGAAAAATATCGGAGCTTCTTTCGGAAAGTTTTTCCGCCAATTTTTGCCTTGAACAACAGGTCGCGTCTGTAGATTGTCAATATTTGCATACTACCCACTTCTGCTATTATGGCAGGAACGCATTCCATTATGTCAAAACGCATTGAACCAGAGATTGAGACTTTCGCACGGATTCGCGTCGTTGGTGTCGGAGGCTCTGGGAAGAACGCGATAAACCATATGATTGAATCAAAGGTGCGCGGCGTTGAATTCATCGCCGTCAACTCCGATGCACAGGACCTTCACCGTTCGCTCGCCAAGCGCAAAATCCACATCGGCAAAAATCTCACGCGCGGACTCGGCACAGGAATGAATCCGGATCTCGGTAGACGAGCCGCCGAAGAAACGCGACAAGAGATTCAAGAAGCGCTTTCAGGAAGTGATATGGTTTTCATCACTTGCGGTATGGGCGGCGGCACCGGTACCGGCGCTTCTGCCATCATTGCAAAGATAGCGAAAGAAGTCGGTGCGCTTGTCATCGCTGTGGTGACAAAACCATTTTCATTCGAAGGAGCACAGCGAAAAGATATTGCCGAGTACGGCCTCACTGAACTCAAGAAAGAAGTTGATGCATATATCATTATTCCGAACGACAAACTACTCGCCATTGTTGATAAAAATACTTCAGCTAAAAATGCATTCGCCATGTGCGATGAAATTCTGCGTCAGGCGGTTGAAGGCGTCTCCGATATCATCACGACTCCGGGCGATATCAATACTGACTTCAATGATATTAAGGCGATTATGGAGGGCGCCGGCCCTGCGCTTATGGGCATCGGCATCGCCGAAGGCGACGAACGCGCGCGGGACGCCGCGTATCAAGCGGTCAATTCCCCTCTCCTCGATGTTTCTATCAGCGGTGCCAAGGGAATTCTCTTCGTTGTTGCCGGTTCTGACGATCTCGGCATTATAGAAGTCCAGGAGGCTGCGAAAGTCATAAGCGAATCTATTGATAAAAATGCAAAAGTCATCTTCGGTATTATGCGCGACGAGAAGCTGAAGAAGGGCCAAGTCCGCATTATCGTCATTGCGACCGGTTTTCCTGAAAGTTCGGTTAATGTCTCACACGCTGCGCCAGAGCGATCACTTTTTTCAATGCCAGTAGAACGACACGAAGAAGAACGCGGTCGTATCTATCATGAAATTTTGAAGCGAGAAGAGAAAAAGGAGGAAGAAAAGCTGGAAGATATGCCAAAGAAAATTGATATGATTCTCAGCGGTTCTCTCATAGAAGAAAAGGAAGACGATGAGCCTATCGTAACGGCGCTTCCTCACAAGCGCGAAGAAACGCCGATCGTTCCTGAAGACGACAAGGCGTGGGGCGCGATTCCAGCTTTTTTGCGGAGACACAAGAAGTAAAAAAGAATTTGCGAATACGCAAAAAATAAATCAGGGTTACCAGCAATGTGGTAACCCTGATTTTTTGTAAATCAAAGAAACTTTAGAAAGAACTTATTACTGCGGGAGAAAGGCTGACGCGGAACCGCAGTGTTCAAGGGCGTCGTCGGACTGGCGGATGTGGAACTTAAACACGCTGTCGAAGTAAAAGACCGGCGAGCCCGAGACGAACTCGTCATCAGCGCAGTCGATATGGAGCTGTTCCCACTGAACCTCGCGTTCCGGGTGGGTCAGCAACATGATGCCGATTGCGAAAGTTCCGAGACCAAACTCGTTTGCCGCGAAGACTTCACGCACACGACGAACCGAACGGCCCCTATGACGGAGACCGAACTGAGCCGCGACGACGAGGATACCGAAATCCTTCTGCTCGTCGCAGAGCTTCTGGAACACTTTCACTGACTTCCCGTGCCGTCGCAAGTTCTTCATTCTGAACTGGTTATCATTTGGGTAGTAGAAACCTCCGTATAAGGACCTCTTGATAGCCGCGAACACCTTCTCCACGGCTTCGCCGTAAATCGGAGCGAGCATCTGCCACTTCGGGATGGCGAACCATCCTTCCGCGCCAGCCGGGACCGGCCGTTCCGCAAGTTTCTCATCAGCGAAGCCGATGCCTGGGAAGAATTGCCGCAGGATGTTGGTCTGCTCCGCGAAACTCTTGACCTTGTATCCCTCGGGGTATGCGTAATTCGACTCGACTTCCTCGTCAGCAAACTGATTAGACACCGAGAGCTCCCTAATGCCGGTGATGATATGAGATTGGAATTCATCGCCGTTTTCAATGAGCTTCTGAATACTGTCTTTGTCGACGAGACCGTCAGCGATTGCGCGATCTACAGCATCTTCTGCAAACCGCTTGACCTGTTTCTTCTGTCCGTCTGTTACCGCGGTGATCAATGTTTCCATTGTCATCCTCCTTTTTCTTTTGATTTGTCGGATTCGCACCGACAGTACGGCCCATCTCCGTATGAGACGAGCTGTTTATAGCCTACTATCTAAGCCACAAAAAGCTCGCCTCATACACCTCGAATGTTTCAAAGAACTGGAGTAATGATAGCATGTTTGACTTACTATGTCAAACTATATTTGACTGCCCTTGCCTCCCTCATACTGCATACTGCATACTGTTGGTATGAACGATCTTATTATCATCGGCGGAGGGCCTGCTGGCGTCGCCGCGGGAATATACGCAGCTCGGAAACACTTAAAAACGGTTCTTGTCGCAAGCGAGATTGGTGGACAATCAATTGTGTCTGATGGCATAGAGAACTGGATCGGTATGCCGAAAGTGAGCGGTACCGATCTCGCGAAGGCATTGCGCGCGCATCTTGATGCAGTTAAATGCGATATGGTAACGCTCGAGCTCGGCGAACGAGTTGTTTCTCTCGAAAAAACTGCGGAAGGATTTTTAACTAAAACAAAATCAGGAAAAGAATACACCGCAAAAGCTGTTCTTATCTCTTCTGGCGCCAGCCGTCGAAAGCTTATCGTTCCCGGCGCAGAAAAATTTGAAAATAAAGGCGTTACTTACTGTGCTTCTTGCGACGGACTTCTCTTCGCTGAAATGGATGTCGCGGTTGTCGGCGGTGGCAATGCCGGTTTCGAAACAGCTCTGCAGCTTCTCGCATACGCGAAATCAGTTACGCTTATTCATCGGCACAAAGAGTTCAAGGCCGACCCCGTCACAGTGAAGAAGGCTTGCGCACATCCGCATATGCGCATTATTTTAAATGCCGAACCGATTGAAGTGACGGGCGACCAATTTGTGACCGGCTTGAAATATAAAGATATTGATTCAGGAGAAGAAAAAGAAATTGCCGTTTCTGGGATCTTTGTTGAAGCGGGCGTTATGCCGAACACTGATTTCGCTGAAAAACTTGTAGAGTTTGACGCGGTTAAACGCATCAAGACTGACCCGCGTACCCAGCGCACGAGCGCTGAAGGCATCTGGGCGGCCGGCGATTGTACCGACGAACTCTACCACCAGAACAACATCGCCGCCGGCGATGGCGTCATGGCGCTAGAAGATATCTATCTTTGGATTAAAAAACAATAAGAGCGGAGAGGGTGGGATTTGAACCCACGAAGAGCTTTCGCCCTTACTGGTTTTCGAAACCAGCGCGTTCGACCACTCTGCCACCTCTCCCGTGTTTGCTATCCTAGCATTTCAGAGCAAAAATGATAAGGTTTTAATGTGTGATGCGAGGCCCCATCGTCTAACGGTTAGGACGCCGGCTTTTCAAGCCGATAATCGGGGTTCGATTCCCCGTAGGGCTACAAATATTGACAATATTAGGAGTAAGAGTAGAGTCTCGAATGGAAGCACCGTCCTTTCACAGCAAAGGGCATAACCCAAAAACAGAAAGAGGTAGCAAGATGTGCGAAGACAAAAAAGATGAGACGGTAAAAGAAGAAGTGAAGATTCACACGCTTCTTACGCGAGAAGTTCGGCCAATTCGTAATTGGCATGAGTGGCTCGGCTATTGGCAGAAAGCAGAAAATCTTGAATGGATGGAGAGTTTGCTTCATGTCGGTTTCAGCATTTCCCTCGAGAAAAATGCCCATTCTGAAAAAGAATATGATGAAATTGACCGCCTGATTTTCTTTTTCACCATAGCTGACGGATGGACAAATGACGACCTACTCGCAGTTCCGTATGATGGCGGAAAGACATACTGCATCGGCAGTCGTAATTTTCTTGGACAAAGAAAAAAAGTAACCGTACGGGAACTTCGTCAGCAATTGGCGTGCAAAGCCTTCGATATGCTCTGTCTGAATTTCTTCAAGACAGAATTGATGAGCGACGAAGGGAATGGATTTTTCTTCACTAGTGTGTGGGGACAGACGATTACTTCTGAACGACTCTTCCCGGTCATCCAAAATTTCTTCGGAGTGGAGAAACCTCAGTTCAGGTTCGGTCGCATACGAATCCGCAATCTTTCTTGCCGAACAGATAAACGGTCTCATAATGAACAGGAGGCGGTGAATTTTCTTTCAAATCTCACAAAATTCATCTGGGGATGGAAAGGAAAAGAACGAGAAGTTTGGTCTGGATGGGAAGAGGAAAGAAAAGAAGATGAAAAAAAACGCAGAGCTGAATTTGAATCTCGCCTGAATTCAGCAAAACCGTGGATGATTGAGGTACTCAGTCAATTGCATCGTCTTGATCTTCTAAACTACTGGATACTTGAACTTGATAAATCATGTCTTGCTGCGCTCAGAAAAATTGCTCTGCAAAGTTCTCTTGAGAAGGTCTTTCACACCGTTTCGGAAGATCGGTTGGTTTCTACACTTGATGAAGCCTGCTACGCCGGTTCGGAAGCAGCATGGCTCATCAAAAGGCACGAATTGGTGGTACGAGAACATAAACGACTTTTGGCAATTATTGAAGAGAAACAGCGGAAAGAAGAAGCCAGTCAAAAAATCAAAAAGTTAACCAAAAAGAAGTAAAAAGTTGTACAACATGCGGAATCCTAAGGGGTTCCGCATTTTTTATCTAAACTCACAAATGTGCTATAGTTTCCCTGCGCGCGGTTAGCTCAGCTGGTTAGAGCGTCTCATTGACGTTGAGAAGGTCAGGGATTCGAATTCCTTACCGCGCACATGCGACCAAAAAAATATATTCCAACCCGTGCGAAACATGTGGCGCGGCGCGCAAGCGAGCACGGCAAACCCTCTTCCGGAGGGAAGATTTATATGTACGGCAAGCACGCGCTCGTCGAGGCGCTTCGCAATGCGCCGAAAGTCATTCGGAAAGTTTTTCTCGCGCCCGATCTGCGAGACACGGAATTGCGCGTGCTTTTAACGAAACATGCCATTCCGACCGCCGAGCTTGCCGTTGGTAAAGGAAAGGAACTCGTTGGGAAAGATACGGTGCATCAGGGCGTTATCGCTGTGATGGACCCTTCTTCCCTACTTATCCCATTTGATGATTTCCTCGCGACGCTTGATACAAGAAAAAATCCAGCTATCGCCGTATTCGGCGAATTGCAGGACCCGCATAATGTCGGCGCTATCATCCGTTCGGCAGCCGCGTTCGGCCTTTCCGGCGTGCTGATTCCTGAACATAACCAGGCTGGCATTACCGGCGCAGTGGTGAAAAGTTCCGCCGGTATGATTTTCCAAGTTCCGCTCGTCTCTATCGGAAATGTGAATAACACCCTTCGCATGCTGAAAGAAAAAGGATTCTGGATTTACGGCCTCGCGATGCAGGGAAAGACAACCCTCGGCACAGAAGCATTTGATGCGCCTGCGGCATTCGTTATCGGGAATGAAGGTACGGGCGTTCGCGAAAAAACGCTCGTTGCCTGTGATGTCACACTTTCTATCCCGATGCACGCGCGAACCGAATCACTCAATGCTGCCGCTTCTGCCGCGGTCGTCTTCTACGAATGGTCGCGAAAGCATCCTGAAGCATTAACAAAAAAATTGCCTGCATGAACGAGAAAAAAATCGCTATTCTTTATCATGGAGGCTGTCCCGACGGTTTTGGCGGTGCGTATGCTGCGTGGAAGAAGTTTGGCGACACGGCAGAGTATATTCCAGCCAAATACGGACAGCCTGTTCCTTCAGGAATAGAGGGCAAAGATTTATTTTTCATTGATTTTTGTTACCCACAAGAAGTGATGGATGGCATCGTCAAAACAGCGAAATCCATTACGGTTCTTGATCACCACGAAGGCGTACGAACTGTCGCAATGAAATTCCCGGGCGTTTTTGATACCTCTCATTCCGGAGCGACTATTGCGTGGAGTTATTTTCATCCGGACATTCCCGTTCCAGTATTATTACACTATGTTGAAGATGCCGACAGGTATGTATTTAATCTTCCAGATTCCCGCGCAATAATCGCATATGCCTATGCGCAGAAATTTGCCTTTGAAGAGTGGGACCGCCTGGTGCAAGAATTCGAAGATGACGCGACGCGAGCAACAGTAATCGAGAAAGGAAAAATATACGCGGAGCATTTCGCTATTTTGACCGAGCAGATCGCCAACAAGGCTGTACTCGTATCATTTGAAGGATTTGAATGCTATCTCGCGTCTGCCGCGACGATGTTCACTTCAGATGTGGGAAATCGGCTGGCGACTCTAAAACCGCCATTGGGCATCATTGCGAGTTTGCATGGAGATGTTTTACACATTTCGCTTCGAAGCGATGCTTCGCTTGATGTATCCGCTATTGCTCGCAAATATGGCGGCAACGGACATCCACAGGCTTCTGCATTTCTTATCCCATGGGGCGGCACATTGCCATGGACGGTGAAAAAAGACCATGAACCTACTAGCGATTGAAACATCGTGCGACGAGACTGCTATCGCCATACTTGCGTGTAAGGGTAATGAAGAACATTCGAAATATACCGTGCTTGGGAATGCGCTTCTTTCGCAAATAGATATCCATAAGGAATATGGCGGAGTCTTCCCTGCGCTCGCGAAACGCGAACACGCGAAAAACCTCGTGCCGATTCTTGAAGCAGCGCTTGAAGAAGCAGAATTGTTGCATGAAGACAGACAAATACTAGAAGAAGAAACGCGCACCAAAATTTCTGAAATTTTGGTGCGCGAACCTGGGCTCTCTGAAGCATTTTTTGCATTTGTTTCAGAATGCGAACCGCCATTAATTGATACCATAGCCGTTACAGCCGGCCCCGGGCTCGAACCGGCACTTTGGGTTGGCATCAACTTCGCAAAAGCGCTCGCGCTCGCTTGGAACAAACCGCTTGTCGCGGTGAACCATATGGAAGGCCATATTCTCGCAGCGCTTGCAAAGAGCGAGAATAAAAATCTCACCATCGATAATGTAAAGATGCCTGTGCTCGCCCTGCTTATTTCCGGAGGACACACAGAACTCGTTGTAATGAAAAAATGGTTGGCATACGAACTCGTCGGACAAACGCGCGACGATGCAGTCGGAGAAGCATTTGATAAAGTCGCGCGGATGCTCGCGCTCCCCTATCCGGGCGGGCCCGAGATTTCGCGCCTCGCTGAAGAGAGCCGGGCGGAGTTTTGTCGGACTGCCGGATTTGGGTCCGACGAAATGTCGCCCGGCGAACGACTTCCGGATTTTGGTCTGGAAGCTGGAAATTCCGTCGTCCGATGGAATCTCCCTAGACCAATGATCGACTCCGGAACCTGCGACTTTTCTTTTGCCGGATTAAAAACTGCCGTGCTGTACCTTTTAAAAGACAAACCAGAATTGTCGGATGAAGAAAAAAAACATATGGCGCACGAATTTGAAAATGCTGTTGCTGATGTGTTATGGAAAAAGACTTCGCTTGCGCTTATAGAGACCGGTGCGAGAACACTCGTTATCGGCGGTGGCGTCTCGGCGAATACCCATATTAAAAGAACATTCAAAAAACAAATTTCCAGTAAATTCCCTGAAGTTGAACTGCGGATACCCGAAGCAAGCCTGTCTACCGACAACGCCATAATGATTGCACTCGCCGGGTATCAGCGCGCATTGCGCAAAGAATTCACTCAGCCTCTCAACGCGCCCAAAGCGAACGGCAACGCCAGTTTAACAAAGCCGTTCGCGTAATCGCGCTTATTTGCTATATTTCTAAGCAATGGATGAGAAATTTTTAAAGCCATACAACGCCGCAGAAACCGAATCGCGCATCTACGAGAAGTGGGAGCAGAGCGGTCTTTTTAATCCAGACGAATGCGTAAAACAGGGCGCCGCAAAAGAAGATGCAACGATCTATTCCATCGTACTACCTCCGCCGAATGTTACCGGAGTCCTTCATGTCGGGCATGCATATGAAGATTCTTTGCAAGATGCCGTGGTCCGTTACCATCGCATGCGCGGGGAACGCACCGTGTGGATTCCTGGTACTGATTCTGCCGCTATCGCGACACAAGCGCGCGTTGAAAAAAATATTCAAAAAGAAGAAGGGAAAAATCGCCACGATCTCGGACGCGATGAACTCGTGCGCCGCGTTGCTACCTTTGCGAAAGAGAGCGAGGGAACAATTCTCGGACAGATACGGAAAATGGGCGCTTCTCTTGACTGGTCGCGCTATGCCTACACTCTTGATGCCAAAAGAAATGAAGCTGTCGCAACGGCCTTTAAACGAATGTATGATGCCGGTCTTATTTATCGCGGACACCGCATCGTCAATTGGGACCCAAAGGGTCAGACGACTATTTCTGATGATGAAATCGTATATCAAGAAGAAAAAACTACTTTTTATTACCTCAAGTATGGGCCTTTCACCATCGGTACGACTCGTCCGGAAACGAAGTTCGGCGATAAGTATGTCGTTATGCACCCGAATGATCCCCGCTATACTGATTGGAAAGATGGCCAAAAGATAGAACTCGAGTGGATAAATGGCCCAATCACCGCAACTATCATAAAAGATGAATCCATTGATATGGAATTCGGCACAGGCGTGATGACGATAACACCGTGGCACAGCATGGCGGACTTTGGCATCGCCGAACGACACGAACTCGACAGAGAACAAATAATCGATGAGTACGGCAAACTTCTTCCCATCGCTGGCGAATTCGCTGGTATGAAAATTGCTGATGCGCGATTGAAAATTGTCGAGAAATTGCGGGAAAAAGGTTTGCTAGAAAAAGAGGAATCGTATGTCCACAACATCGCCACCGCCGAACGCACCGGCGGCATCATCGAACCGCAAATCAAGCTTCAATGGTTTATTGATGTGACGAAACCGTTTACTATTGAACACTCTGAAATACCGGGCATTGAAAGCGGCAGTTCTCTGACGCTTAAGATGCTTATGCACGCTGTGGTTGAACATGGAGGCGTCATTATGCCGCAAGAAGGATTTAGAAAGGCCTATTTCCACTGGATTGATAATCTGCACGACTGGTGCATTAGCCGACAAATCTGGTTTGGACATCGTATTCCTGTTTGGTATGGCGGAGAACAAATACATATAGGAACAGAAGCACCTTCAAATGAAGGATGGATGCAGGATTCTGATGTACTTGATACTTGGTTTTCTTCAGCGCTTTGGACATTTTCTACACTCGGTTGGCCTGCACAAACGAAAGACCTTCAAACATTTCATCCGACTTCGTTTATGTCACCCGCATACGAAATTCTTAATTTGTGGGTTTCTCGCATGATTCTGATGAGCGGATTTCATCTTGGTCAAGTTCCATTCCGAAAGGTTATGATTCACGGACTAGTTCGGGATAAACAAGGGAGAAAATTCAGCAAATCACTGAGCAACGGCATCAACCCAATCGATATGATTGATCGGTACGGTGCGGATGCACTCCGTATGGGGCTTCTTGTCGGTGCGTCAATCGGCAGCGATATCAGCTTTGATGAAAGCAAAGTGAAAGGCTATAAGCACTTCGCGAACAAACTATGGAATATCGCGCGATTTGTTTTAGCGAACGCTCCTGTGCAAAAAATTGAGGGTAAGACTTGGCTGAGCGGCCCGGAGCGCGCTCAATTTTCTGTACGGGAGCGTGAGCTTCTAGAAACATGTGACGCTCTGATAAAAGAAGTTACTACCGATATGGAAGAATATCGCATATATCTCGCTGCCGAGAAAATATATCATTATGCGTGGCACGAGCTCGCAGATAAAATTATTGAAGAATCAAAACCAATTCTTTCAGGAAGTGATGTGGCAGAGAAAAATTCACGACAAATGCTTCTTCTTATGCTTCTTGATCGCACTTTGCGACTTCTCCACCCTTTTATGCCGTTTATCACTGAAGAAATCTATCAATCTATGCCTGTCAAAGATACTCCGTATCTTATGATTGCAAAGTGGCCTGAGCCGACGAACTAAAAAGTGAGTTGAATCGGCCGAGCGGCCTGAGCGCTCACTTTTTCAGTTTGTCGGCGAAAGGCCTGATATACTACGAATGTGACACTCTCGATACTCGGGTACGCATTTCTCGGCGGACTTCTGCCGTCTTTCATTTGGCTTTATTTTCTTCTGCGAGAAGATGCACGCCACCCAGAACCGCATTCTCTTATCGCATTCACTTTTATCGCCGGTATGCTGGCGGTGCCGCTCGCGCTTCCGCTCGAACAATACGCAAAAATTCACTTAACCGGCGATTTCCAAGTCTTTACCGCGTGGGCGCTCATTGAGGAGGTCTTGAAATATATTATGGTTGCTGTCCTCATCCTCTGGCGAAGAGCTGTCGATGAGGCGCCAGATTATGTCATATATATGATTACCGTTGCGCTCGGCTTCGCCGCTGCAGAGAATATGCTCTTTCTTCTTTCTCCGCTAATGGACGGAGATATCGCAAGCAGCCTCTTTACGGGCAATGTGCGCTTTCTCGGATCATCACTGCTTCATGTTGTCGCTTCTGCGGTCATCGGCTTTTCGCTCGCTTTCTCAGTTAAAAGCAGCCCGTCTGTCCGCGTGACCGCTGCGTGGCTCGGACTTATCCTCGCGGTCGCATTGCACACTTCATTCAACACGCTTATTATAAATCAAGGCACTTCCGCCACGCTCATTGCGTTCTTTCTTGTGTGGATGGTCGCCGTCATTTTCTTCGCGGCGTTTGAAGTGCTTAAATATTTTCAGTACCGTAATTTCTCTAATAACACTTAACCAAGTATGACCACGAAGCGCTCTTTCTTTGATCGTCTTTCCGGAAACTCATCGACCGGTGATACATTCGATTCTTTCGATGATGAATTGCCCGCCACGACACCAATCCGAAAGGATAAAGAGGCGCGCGGAAATGCGACTCGCCCGGCGCCGCTCGATGATGATCTTTCAGGAAATGAGGGACAGCTTCCTGTCGATGTACATCAGACCGCAAGTGACATTATAATTCGCGCATTTGTCGCAGGAGTACGGCCTGATGAACTGAGTATTTCAATAAGCCGAGATATGGTTGAGATTGGGGGTTCGCGTATGGAACGAGAACAAATTTCCAATCCTGACAGCTTTACTCGTGAACTTTTCTGGGGTTCATTCTCGCGCACGATCATGCTCCCGCAAGAAGTTGATGTTGAAGCTTCTTCTGCAAGCGCCAAAGACGGTCTCTTAACTATTATTCTTCCGAAACTTGATAAAGCACGCCAGACGAAATTGCGAGTAAAAGCAGGTTAATTATTTATTTCTATTGAAGAGTAATCGTCGTCTCTACGGGAGGCGTCGTTACTTGTTCGACAATAAATGGCAACCTCGCGATTAAGCGACCATCGGTCGTCTCAACTTCAACGCGCCACTTACCTGTCTCGCTCATACGCGCAATCGAATAACCGCGATAACCACCATCACGACCGCCGGTAATTGAATAAGAGACGACAGCTTTCGTTATCCATTGCTTCTCTGTTGTGTCATACCATTGCCAGCGATGCACTATGGTCGTGGTAAGAGTCGTCGGAGCGAAGACGGAACTGTATGCGGAGAGCGACTCATCCTGAACGATATGAAGTGTTGGAGCGAAACCGAGATAGCGGACTTGCCAAGAATTCGTCTCGCTTTCTGCCAGATACTCGCCAGGAATGCGCCATACCGAGTGATATACGCCAACCGCTGACGCCGAGAGCGGCAGAGGCGGCAGAATATTGGTGAAATAAAAAATGTTAATGATGACAAGCACACAAAGCGCTCCGATGCGAATTCGCTTCACATCCGAGAGAAATCGTTCGTGCGCGAGAAAACGCAACAAGAATGTAAACAGCCCAAAGACAACTAAAGCCACGAGCCCGCTTTCAAAGAAAGTCAGCACCCCGATGGAACCGGTATAAATTGGTACGGCAAAAATCGCATACGAATAGAGAGCAAAGAAGAAGAGAACGCTCGTGAAGACGAGTCGAGAATGATAATTGTGGAAATATTCGCTTCCTAGGAAAATCAGCAATAGGAGAAGAAGAAACGGCCATGATGCGCCTAAAACCGCTGAACGGCCATAGAAAATAACGAATCCGCTCCAGAATCCACCGAGCGCGAATTGGGTGGCAATAGGAAGCAAGGCATACCACCGCGGACGCACTTTGCCTCGCGAAGCGCGCGATTCAATCCAATGCGAAAACGGAATCGAGATGAAACAAATAGCGGTATAGACAGCAAAAACTGATTGCGTCTGCCAAACATCAATACGATTAAGAAAAAGATTGTCGACAATAAAACCGCCAATCATCGCGAGAGCGGAGAGGTGCCGCTCATATTTCTGCACCCATGCAAAGATCTTCCGATACATACCGGTGCTTGGACCCAGGTTCGAACTGGGGACCTTTCCCTCTTCAGGGGAACGCTCTACCAACTGAGCTATCCAAGCATACGGGGCTTATTCCCCTGCTTTGTATGAGTTTATCAGCTTTTGAATGTCAGCGAAAGCCGGTATTCCGAACATGCCTGTCGTGGTTGTGCCGGAGGTCTCGGAGAACTTCGCGACCATTGGCGCCAGATACTGCTGATACAACAAGATTGGCAGGGCGAGTACGACTATCCAGACAATGACGGTGCTTAAGAAACTAAACCATTGCCCGCGCCGAATGGCGCGGAGCATACGATGATTATCCTTCGCGAGCGCGTGAATCTCTTCAAGCTGGCGTTTAATTTCTGGGTCCATTGCTTTAAGTATAACAAACCTTTTCGCTTTATTTTTGTGCCCTCTCCGGGAGTCGAACCTGGATTTGCTCGTTAGGAGTGAGCCGTTCTATCCATTGAACTAAGAGGGCGAAGTGAGGAAACAAGAATGCGTCCTCGGATTCTTGTTTTCCGAACGAGCCCAAGTATCGAATCCGAGAAGATAAGAGGGCGAAAAGAACTAGGCGTTAATACCAAGAGTGGATGCGATCCTTTCTCTGTCAAAACCGATAATCATTTCTTCGCCCTGGCCGGGCAGGCCAACGAAGATGACCGGTACGCCCATTTGACCGGACCTCTGAATCATCTCTTGGCGCTTTTCCAAATCCTGTGCCACATTAAATTCGGTATAGGCAATAGTATTCTCTTTGAGAAAATCCTTTGCGACTTGGCAGAAGTGGCAAGTTGGCGTGCTGTAAATGGTAACGGTTTTATCCATTTTTTTCATAATTATTCATTAGTGCGATGAGTATAACACTTTGTGCGGGTACCGGGAATCGAACCCGGGTCTCAACCTTGGGAAGGTCGCGTTCTGCCACTAAACCATACCCGCCTTCGCCTCGCCGTAGCTCGGCTTCGGCGGGCACAGCCCGCAAAAGCAGAGAACAGGAGGGTTATTAGAACCAATTCAGTATTTTTTGCCACCATGGCAGCGTTGTTGTCGGTGCTGCTGCAGCCGGCGGTACCACCACGATAACCTCTTCTCCAGGGCGCGCAACTCCGAAAGTAGTGCGAATAACGGCATCTCGCCCGCGATCCGTAGCGAGCGCCGACAGGTTTGCCTGAAGCATTTGTTTGCGCTCTTCAAGCACCTGATACTGCCTCTCTGTATTGCGCGCCTGGCTTACTGCTATCTGTGCCTTTCCGACAAGCCCCCAGATGAGCGACAGAAGCCAACATGCGACGAGTATCGTGATGCCGATAAGAATTCCTTGTCGTAGATGCTTCGCGCGCATCTCTCCAGTATACCAATCAGCGGTCGCTATTTTGTACCATCTTCATAAACACCTCTTCCGGGATGTCCACCTTCCCGCGCGCGAGAAGTTTCTTCTTGCCGCGCTTCTGTTTTTCAAGAAGTTTCATCTTTCGCGTGATATCGCCGCCGTAGAGATAGCCAGTCACATCCTTGCGCATCGCAGAAAGCGTCTTTGACGCGATGATGCGGCCCTGCGTCCTGGCTTGGATCTTCGTCACGAAGAGCTGTTTCGGCAAATTCGCATGCAGTTTTTCTACCATTTTTTCGGCTTCTTCTTGGATCCGTCGGCGTGCGATGACGCGCGTGAATGCTGGCACCGGTTCATCGGCCACAAGAATGTCGAGCCGCACGACATCTGCCAATCGCTCTTGGAGAATCTCATACGAGAGCGAAGCATAGCCCGAAGAAATATTTTTCAATGTATCGAAGAAGCCGCGCATAAGCTCCCGAAGCGGCATTTCTACGGTCATTTCAATACGGCCGTCCTGAAAAGTTTCAGTCGCTAATGTGTGCGCTTCATGTTCATACAGAAGCTGGATAAGCGCACTGACCGAATCGGCGGGAGTGATGATAATGACTTTCGCCCATGGTTCTTCAATTTTCAGAATATCACCATGCTCGGGAAATTTTGCAGGCGTGTAAATGGTTTCGCGTGCGCCGTTCGTCTTTGTAACCACATACGAAATAGTCGGAATAGTAACAATAAGTGCGAGATTGAATTCGCGCTTCAATCGTTCGGTGATAATTTCCAAATGAAGAAGTCCTAAGAAGCCGCAGCGGAATCCCCTTCCCAGCACGCCTGAAGATTCCTCCTCAAACGAGAGAGATGAATCAGAAAGCCGTAATCGCCCGAGTGATTGGCGCAGAAGCGGAAGGTCGTCCTGGCTCTCTGGATACACTGAAGCCCAGACGACCGGTCGCGGGCGCTCGTAGCCGGCAAGAGCCTCCAGAGAGCCTCCCGCCTTACCGATAGTATCGCCAACGGCAACAATGCCAGGCTCTTTAATACCAGTCACGATATAGCCAATTTCGCCCGCAGAAAGCGAATCTGCAGGAGTTTCTTCAGGCGCGAATATACCGACTTCAAGCGCAGTGAAATTTTTATCCGCGGCGCGGAACGAGAGCGATTGTCCTTTCTTGAAGGTGCCGTCAAAAACGCGCAAATAAACCACCACGCCGCGATGCGTTGAATAAGAAAAATCAAAAATAAGCCCGCGCGGTTCTTCTGCAGTAACGGCTGTATCTTTCATCGTCTTGTGCGAAGGAGGCGGTACGCGCTTCACAATTTCTTTCAGAAGTTCATCAACGCCGGCGCCTGTCTTCCCCGATACCGCGAGGACTTCGCTCGCAGGCACCCGCACGAGTTTCGCGAGTTCATCCCGCACTTCATCAATGCGAGCGGCTGGAGAGTCTATTTTAGAGAGAATGGGTATGATGACGCATCCTTGCGCCTGTGTTGCTGCGAGCGTAGTGAGCGTTTGCGCTTGTACACCCTGCGTCGCGTCAACGAGTAAGAGCACCCCTTCAACTGCATGGAGCGCGCGCGAAACTTCATAAGAAAAATCGATATGGCCGGGAGTGTCAATGAGGTTCAAAATATAATCCTGTCCCTCGCTTTGCTCGGAACCTTCAGAATGATAGATCATTCTTACGGGCTGCATTTTAATCGTGATGCCGCGTTCGCGCTCAAGATCCATGCGATCAAGCACTTGGTCACGCATTTTACGCACAGGAATAGTGCCGGTGCGTTCAAGCATACGGTCAGCGAGAGTCGACTTGCCATGGTCGACATGCGCGACGATAGAAAAATTTCGAATGAATTCTGGATTCACGGTTGTATCGGTTCTTCAGCAGAAGGCTCGAGGACTTCTGAACGCCCTCCGCGAGAGCGCACGAGTGCGTCGAGCGCGCCTACCATACTGCGGAATTCTTCATTCCCCACAAGGTAGAGCGCACATGCTGAAGCAACAATGCCCACCATACCAGCAATAAATCCTTGTGTGAAGACGGCTGCAAGAGTCGTAAGCGGCGCGATGCCGCCTTCGAGCGCGAGCGTGGCATACGCCGCCGCACCGCCTGCAAGAGCGGCAATTGAACCATCGATAAGCGGCCGTACAAGTGTGCGTGCAAGCCCTCGAGAAACACTCCGAAGCGCCACAAGAGAAAGGAGAACAAGGAATATTTGCCCAAGTGTTGCTGCTAGCGCAATAAGCAAAATGCCGGTGCCTGGGACATCGCCGACACGCAGGAAAACAGAGAGTGGCGCAGACAGTCCTGTCGGCATCGTAAGAAATATGATTGCGAGAACAACGGTGAGCGCGCCTCCCGCTATTTGATACATAAGAGGAAGCCACGATTGTCGTACCGCGTAGAGTGCCCGGGAAAAGAGAAGTACGAGCCCTTGTGCAACGAGGCCAACGGCGAGAACAGCGAGAAGAGCGGCGGTCAGGCGCGTTGCGTTCCAATCAAAAGCGCCTGTACCGAGAATAACGCGCACAATATGCGCACGCAGAACGGCAATAAGTCCGAGAGATACGATTGACCAGAGAATGATGTGTCGCGCGCTTGTTGAGAGGATACGGGTAAATTCGTCGCGCCTCTCCAACGTCGATGCTTCAGAGAGCGCTGGGAATGCCGCGACGGCATACGAAGCTCCGATGAGCGAGAGCGGCACTGCTTCAAGATTGCTTGCAAGCGTAAAAACAGAAATCTCTCCGGTGCCGATCCGAGAAGCGAGCGCGGTGAGGAAAAGCGCCGTGATTGAACCCATGCTCAAGGCGAGCGAACGAGGAATAGAGTCCCGCATAATTGATGCCATAAGCGCGAATGTCGGGAAACGCACCTGAGGAAAAACTCCTGCCTTTATAAGCACAGGGATATGGATAGCGAGATAGGCAACGGCGCCGAGAATGACGCCTATGCCTATGCCCGGCAATCCCCAGTATTTGTAGAAGAAAACAGCACCGATAATGATGCCGAGATTATAGAGAACGGGCGAAAGTGCGAAGAGCGTAAAGCGCCGATGCACTTGTGTCACGCTCGAAAGTACGCCGGAAATTCCCAATAAGATAGGCTGGAGAAGCAGAATGCGCGCAAGCAATACGAATTCACTCTGATAAGGAGATGCGACGAAACTCGGATAGAGGAGCGCGAGAAACTGCGGCATAAAGATTCCGAGTACCAAACAAATCAGTCCCCCCACGGTAAAGAGAAATGTTGATGACTCGCTGAGAATCCGTCGCGTCGCTTCCCTGTCCATTCCGGTAATGCGCGGAATGATGACATACGCGCTTACCAATGAAGCGACAAGTGCGAAGACGAGGTCTGGCACGCGAAACGCTGCATAATAGAGATCCAATACTTGCCCGGCACCAAAGGTATGCGCAAACATTCTGTCTCGGAGAAGCGCGAGTGCCTGTGAAGCAAGCGTTAGTGCCGCCAGCAAATACGCGGCCTGATGCAGGCCGCGTATTGGTGCCGTGATGCGTGCGAAAATCCGTCGGACCATCACCCTATAATACTCTACATTGCTTAAAGTGTAGAAATCTTCTCTCTGGTAATCGGCCCGAAATACCCCACCGCCGGCACAATACCATTCGCCTTCTGGAACTTGATGAGCGCAGATTGGGTGAGGGCGCCGAAGAGATTTGTTTCGTTTCCTGTTGAACCCGGTCCTTGTGTGGAAACAGTGAAGCCATGGGAGTTGAGGAATTGCTGAAGGGCTTGTACATCAGGACCAGTTGAATGAAGCGAAAGATTGTGACTAAAGGTGACTTGCCCTGCTTCGCCCGCCGTAGCCTTTGGCGAAGGCTGGGAAAGGGCGGCTTGTACATTTTTGATAGTTTCTGCATCAGCTCCGAAGGAGATAAGAACATTCAGTATGGAAGTGATTTGCGTTTCTGTGAGACCTGCTTCGCCCGCCGTAGCCGTAGCCGAAGGCTGGGAAGAAGATGAAGGTGTTGCAGATGTGGAAGTAGCTGGTGCAGTTGAAGCAGAAGAAGAATTAGAAGAAGTTGCGGGTGCAATATCGTTCATCGTGACGGTGCAGGTCTTGAAGTCGCCAGGACTGAGCGTGATATGGCCGCTAGTGTCGCAATCACCAGAGAAGGTCTGGGTGTAGCTAGCATCTGTGGTTACAGAAACGGTATACGCATTGGCAGGGGCCGGAAATGAAGTGGTGATGCCAGAAGTGACTTGCGTATTGTTGACGAAAAGCGGGAAGTCGGAGACTGTCTTGGTGCCTCTGTTGTCGTTCTCGACGAGAGTGGTGATGGTGATGGTTCCCCTTTGTGAGCCACTAGATCGATAAATAGTAAAAGAAGAGAGTGTGGTAGTGGCTGAATTGTTGCCCCAGCTATCAAGAACTGAAATCATACAATCGGTATAGGTGCCGACGGCTAGAGTGTTGAATGTAATTGTGTTGGTGCCAGAAGAGATGGATGTGCTGTCTAATGTACAAGAACCGGCATATAGCAAAGTGCCAGATTCTGTAGAAGAGAAGACATAACTAGGAGTGGTGTCGGTTGAAGGAGTGGATATTGGTGTGATTTCCGTAAGAGTGGGGGGCGTAATATCCACATACTCATCTGCTCCAATATCCCAAGTGCTCGAACGGGTTTGGCCATCTATGTCGGTCGTGAAAGAGACTGCTCCGTCAGGGTCAGTGGACAAATCAGTTCCATAACCTGTCGTACCAGTATCAGTAGCCGAAATATGAAAATCATCATTCGCTTCGTCGACAAAGGTGACTGTCATACCATTTCTTGTGCTCGTTCCAGGAGTGGTGGTAGCGGCCGGACCTGAAAGATTGCTCGTAGAAGAAGCCGTAATAAAAGAACCCAACCAAGCTGCCTTAGTAATAGAATAAGCGATGTTATTTTTTATAGCTATTATTCCGCCGTCTCCACCATATCCTTCTTCACAGTTATAAACCGTGTTGTTATACATATAAGAAGTCCAATGGCCTCTTGCAAATATTCCCGCCATACCGGTGTAGCCTGGATTAGTAAAATCGTAAACGATATTATTCCAGATATAGCTCTTGTTTGAGCCTGTAGCCGCCCAAGAATGAAATATTCCTGAAACCTGAGATGCTGTTCCGCTAACGACTCCTTTAATTATGTTATTTGATATATGCATTTCTGGCACGACACCAACCGTTGATGTCCCCACTGAAGTAATCCCGAATTTATTTGAACCCGAACTCATTGTTATTTGAACTTGGAGGCCATCCAGATAAATAAAGTCGTCATTAAGCGTTATCACCGTTCCGCCTGTTACCCTAGAACTAAATTTAGTATCATCCCACTTTCCGCTGTGTCTTTGGGTTAAATTGATTTCGGTGGAAGTATTAAAGGGCGTATAAATTCTAATGTAATGAGTAGCGTCAGTTATCCAACCGTCAATTGTCACCGCAGTTGTATTTGGTCCCGTATCGTAATAACAGGGCAAGTTAAGAATGAAATCTCCCGTCACTAAATCAGCGGTATTCATATGACTGATATCACCCGCTCCGGCTTCTGCATTTGCGAGAGAAGTGTATTCATGTTTGATAGAAGTCACCGAAGCCGAAGTGGTGGCCACGGGCATTGTTCCAGTGGCCGTGACGAGATTCCACTGCGTCATATCCGTAGAAGCTTTTGAAGCGATATAGGCAATTGAATTGCCGAAAGTGACCCTATCTCCAACACCGGTAGTAGAACCTGTTTGGGCGACAGAAAAAGTAGCGAGACCATTTACAATGGTAACGGTCGGCGAACCGGTTTTGTGGTCGTCAGTATTTTGACCAACAGAATAATAAACATTGGTAGCTGCTTCTGCCTTGTTGAACAGAGAAAAACTGCATACTAAAGATAGAGCAATAAAGACGAGTAAACGCTTTGTCATATATGAAACAGCATACGCTCTTTCATTATACACGACGAACCGAACGGCTCAGACTGTCTGAGCCGTTCGGTTTTTCGTTACTTCCTCACTAATTTACCGGTTCTGGAGAAACAGAGAGAAGATTTGCAGGAAACGGATTCTTCCCTGCGGCGAGAGTAGTGAGTTGCGTAGAGACGGCTGTTGCATTTTCAGCTGACATATTCGCAATCGCTTGCATTTGCGCAAGTGCCTCCTGGAAATTGCCTTGCTTTGCATACACTGCCGAGAGGAAGTACCGCGCATTCGCAAATTGCGGATTTGCAGTGACCGACGCCAAGAGCGCAGCGGCGGCATTCGCCAGATCGCCTGTTGCCGCGTACAAGATGCCCACTTGGAAGAGAATATCCGGATTATTCGGTGTGAAGTAAGCGGCGGCGAGAGCGGATTCAAGCGCGCCTTTCACATTGCCATCCTGCACTTCCAATTGCGAGAGAAGGAAGATAGCAGCTGTGTAGTCCTGTTTGAGCGCAATAGCGGCTTTCAGGTCATCTTTTGCAGCTTTAATGTTCTTATTCGCGATATCGAGCTGTGCAATGACATAGAGGATTTGCGGATTTGTCGGATTCAGAGCTTTCGCCTTGTCATATGATGTTTTCGCATTATCGTAGGCGCCCGTTACGCCAAGCGGAACTGCTTGGGCATACAGATTGCCGAGTACGAGCCAATTCTGGTAGTTAGACGGGGCCAGAGTCGTCGCAGTCAAAGCAGAGTTGATGCCCGACGAGAGTGCAGACTGAAACGCCTGTTGTGCAACTGATGCTGTCATCGTTGAAGACGCAGCTATCTGATTGAGACGAATGGTTGCAATGCCTGACTGAATTTGATAGGCCTGCGCAGAAGGCGCGAAGGAAATAGAGTTTTGTGCTGACTTATCTGCGGCATCAATAGAACCGGCGGCGAATTCAGCATTCGCGTTCGAGAGTTCTGTAGTGGCAATGTAATGATTGATGAGAGCATACGCGGCTGCAACCGATGCGAGCAACAGAATCGTGAGAGAAAACACAATAACGAAACCGATTCGCGGTCGTCGAGAGAAGATGACGCCCCATTGGCGACTTCCCTGCGCAAAACGCATCGTAGATACGAAGAGACCGGAAAAGACGAAAGCAAGAATGAGAACAATCGCATTTGGCAGACCGAAGATAGAGACGATGAAGAGGTAGAGAGACGCAATGAACGAAAGAATCGCAACATAGCGGATAAACGCATCTTGCGGCGCGCGCAAAATAAGCATTCTAAGGCCAAGTACGATAAAGAGCGCAAAGAATGCGAGCCACGCGAGCATTCCTACCAGACCGGTTGTTACGAACGAAGTTGGTATAAAGCCGATGCCGGATGAGAAATCAACATCCCAGAAGACGGTTGAATTAAGGGACACATCGCGATATTTGAGCCATTCAACTCCGAATGTGCCCGGACCCGTGCCGAAGACCGGAGAGGTCGCATACACATTGCGCGCAATAGAGAATGTCGATTGCCAAGAAGGACTAACTGAGAGGATATTCGCATGAAGAGCGTCCGCCAGAGCGCCGCCGAGTGTTCCGCCAATCAAGAAGAATAGCGAAACGGCGAGGACAACGAGCGGAAGGATGAGCGAATGGTTCGAATCACCCATTTCGAGAGGCGCTTCGTCCATATTACCTATGCCGTCGAGGTCGGCATCAGAGGACTTCGGTCCGCGTTGCATTACTGCTTCGACGAAGAGACCGAGCGAGACGAGTGCGAGCAATACCCAGACAACCGGAGAATTCGCAATCGCAAGAAGAAAAAGCGCAATGGCGCCGCATGCAATAAGTGCACGATGAGTGCGCTGGTTGAGTTCAAGGAATCTGAGAGTGATGAGAACGCATACTATGCTGAGGCCGAGGAGAAAGGCGAGGTCTCCAAAGGAACCGACTATTGAAAATGTTGGCGAGATTTTTGATGAAAACTGCCCAACAATAACGACAATAGCCTGAAGAACAGTGACAATGCCGAATACGAATGCTCCCGTACGAAGAAATGAACGATAATTTTCTGGACGGCGAAGCGCGAGAGCAGTGAGCGTACCAAGACATGCCGCGATAAGCATACATCCAAGCGTGTCTGTCTCGAGCGCCAATCCCCATACCGCGCTCTCGAGCGGTACGCCGGAAAATACTGCCGAAAGCGTATAGGCGATTACTGGTAGCCAAAGTGCCCCAACGATGGCAACAGGCGGGAAAATAATATTCCCACGCGAAAGGCGCGCAAGAATGTAGAGCGCAAGCGTAATGAAAGCGCCAGCAGCAAGCACAAATGTCTTAGTCGCTATGAGTGAGACTGCCGAAAACGGAATAAAAACGAACAGAGACACGACAATGGTGGCAATGAGTGCCCAAACGCTTATACTCTCAAGCGAACGACGAGACACAACCGCTGATTGATATGGTGGCATGATGAATTATGTTGCTACTGCTCAGTAATAATGCCGTTTAGTATACCCTATCGTTGCTGTTGTCCAGATATTCGTTCACAGGAAAATAGTGTGCTATAATATAAGCAGACCGAGTTAGGCGATCGCTCTGAGGATTATTCCAAGGAGAGGAAAGTCCGAACATGCACCAATTTTGCCTGCCGCAGGCAGCTGCAAAATTGAGTGTCCTGAGCGAAGCGAAGGGCTTATCCCTCGTAAAAACTCGGGATGCTCGATTCTGCAACCACCTTCGGCGGGCAGAATCGGCAGGTAGCGGGTAACCCCCGTCGTCCGCGAGGATAGAGGTGAACACAGAAACGATTTTTTTCGAAAGAAAAAAATCGTCCCGAGCGAAAGCGAGGGACGAGCTCCCAGGCAACTGGAGAGATGCAACGAACAAATCCTTACCTGCATGCAAGGCCGTGCGCCAGTTTTGCCTGCCGCAGGCAGCTGCAATAACTGAGCGTCCTGAGCAAAGCGAAGGGTCAATCCCTCGTAAGAACTCGGGACGCTCGAATTTGCAACCACCTGCGGTGGGCAAGATTCGGCGAGTGCCGCTAGATCCCGATGGCAACAGAGGGACAAGATAAATGGTCGTCCACGACAGAATTCGGCTTATCGACTCGGTCTATAAAATGCAAATACCCGCGCTCCTGCGCGGGTATTTGCTTTAAAATTAATCGAACCGCGAGTGGCTACACTACTTCGCAGGTTCCGCCGGTACAGGCAAGCTCTTTCTTCATCTCCGTTTCATCGTGGAGCTCGTACACAATAAGTTTTGCATAATCTATTTTAGGAAACCGAGCGAGACGCGCCTCGTATTCTTCCTTTGTAATCGTTTCATACGGCGCGAGACGGTACACATGGTCAGAACGCGGAAGGAACGAGAGTCCGCCGATGATATTCCAATTTTTCTGAATCCAGTCGACAACGCTAATCCATTCGTCCGCACCGACCGAGATAGTCGCCGAAGGATTGTGTTCGGTGTAGTTCAGCTTCACCCGCTTCCAATATTCAAGCTGTTCGAGCGCTGAAAGACTGTCTTTGAATCGCGCTTCTTTAGAATGGTCAGGCGCTTTTACCGGGAATTCAATAACAAATGTGTTCGCTTCTTCTACCGACTGCCCCACCTCTGGATAATACGGCACGCCTTGATCGCGCATCATCTTAAAGAGCGAATCAGTCGCGCTAATGCGCACGCGACGAATATAATATGGCGCGTGACGCGGATGGATACCCGAAGCGCAGTTGAATGTTTGCGAAACGGTGCCTGACGGCTTCACCGCAGTGACCGATTTTGACGGTGCAACGCCGAACCGCTTTGCATACAACGCATTCGTTTTAATCGTCATATCGCGCACTTTACGCATTACTTCTGGCCTTCGAGCGGCAGGTGAATCCCATTGCCCTGTTACCGATACACCAAGCAGCCGCTCTGCGGTGCAATGATCGGTCCAATCTTGAGAGATATAACCGAATTTCGTCAGAGTTGATTGATAGGTGCCGAGCATCGCTGCCAGACGCGCCTTTCGAAGAAGCGATGCTTCTGTATCTTGTGCGCGCGCAATAACTTCAGAAAGATTGCAGAATTGTTTGGACTGCAGAATAATTTCGCCGCATGGATTAGCGCCAATAGATCCTCGTACCACGCCGTCTTCTCCAATGAAACCGATCTTCTTGAAATAATCGGCACGGCGCTTTGGCATAGTGACTGCCAGCGAACCGCGATTGAAAATGCCTCGTTCGCCACTTCCACTCTTCATAAGAGCAACCCATTCGTCCATAAGTTCAGCGTTCGTTGGTTGTACCTCATACACCGCAGAGTTATTTGCAACGGAACGGTGCGGATCGGTCATATAGAACTGACCTTTTTTCGCATCGCGCATCTCAATATCATCGAGATCAGAGAGCGAAATCATCGCTGTACGGCGCACGCCGCCTGCAACGACGCACTCGCCTATCTTACAAATGATGTCATGCGCATCAATGGTGCGCAGGCGACGGCCTGCCCGCGCGAGAACTTTTGCTCGAGCGAAAGCGAGCAGCGAATTGAGCGGTTCCGGACCGGATGCCTTCCCTCCCATAACTTTGAGCCGTGCGCCCGCCGGACGAATCTGCGAAAAATCAAATGAGATATCTTTGCCGGCATACCAAGTCTTGAGTCCAAGGGTAAGAGCATCGCACCACCCTTCTTTTGAATCCGCAATAACATGCGTCGGCAACATCTGCCCTTTTTGCTTCATAATCTGCGGAAGCTGTTCAATATTTTGGCTCTCGACAGCAAAGCCGACACCGCATCCCTGCATTGAGAGATACATAATTTCGGCGAAATCTTCAATCTTCACGGGCGCAGTAAAGGTGCAGTTATAGGCGCACGCATTACAGCGGCGCGCCGCATCGCCTGAAAACTGCATAAGACGCATTGAAGGCATCACTTCCTGCTTCAGAATACCCATGCGCAATTCGGCATATTCTTTTTCAGTAAGCTTGTTCCCGAGATTTTCATGCATAAAACTTATGTATCGATCAACGGTCTCCACCCATGTTTCTCGTCGTCCTTCTTCAGGAATCCATTTCGCATAGGTGCGCAGATACACGAATTCGCCCAGTGCGTTGCCCTCAAAATATTTCCTGCTCTCTTCGGCAAGTTTGCGCACATGCTCGGGAATAACGATTTTCGTCGCACGCAATTGCGCACGCTTATCGCGATAGAGAATATAGGTCTTCGCTGTCTTCACATAGTCATTTAAAATGAGATATTTCTCCACCGAGTCTTGAATACCTTCAACCGTCGGGAGGAAACTCTTATATTTCTTCGCAAATCGTCCGAGTTCACCTGCTACCTGATGTGCTACGAGAATCGAATCATCCTGGCTGCCCTCCTCTGCCGCAATCATCGCCTTCCAAATAGCCGCGGCAATTTTATCGAAATCAAATGAGACGAGCCGCCCATCGCGTTTTTCGATTTGCGGAATCATTTCGCGATAACGGAGCGTCATTTTAGATATCGGCGATTCCGTTGTTGTTGCAACAACAGGCATATGAACTTGTTTGCTGGTTGGCAAGATTTTCGTACGAACAGGAATGTGAGCAGTTTTTGACATGAGCAGGACGATAAATTTACTTGGATAACGGCACGCTCTCCGTATAGGTTAGTTTACTCCTGCTTGCGCGAAATGCCCTGTGGACAGCGTCACTCTGAAACAATCGGAAAATTTTTCAACAAAAGAGGTGTTCCTATCTCGATGGTATGTTCGCGTGCGAATCCTGCAGCGGTTTCAAGGACATAACGAACAGGAACAGGAGGATAAAAGACATTTGGATAACTTGTTGTAGCAACATTATGAGAGATTGAAACAATTTGTCCTTTATTATCTAGCCAGAAAATATCAATTGGTACGAGCATATCTTTCATCCAGAAGCCAAAATAGTCGTCTTTCGGGAATACGAAGAGCATTCCATAGTTAGTTGATATGTTCGTTCGTCCTCCTAAGCCCTTTTCTCGAGCTGTGCTTGTTGTCGCATAGTCAATTCTTAAGGACACCCCGCCAAACTGCGCCGTTACTTGCACCGTCGGCAACAATGATGTCCTATATGCGAACAAAACCACTGCCACTCCTATTGCTAGGATCAGCAGTCCTCCGTACAAATATCGTGACATGAGAGTACTATAAATCATTCTCCATTTGTCTGCTGCATAAAAAGAAATCGGGACTGCCCAACGAATGGACAATCCCGAAATTTTTCGAGCCCAAGGATCAAGAATACAAAAGAACCAAGGACTCAAGAAGCAAGAATCACTGCGGAAAGAACGCCGACGCCGAGCCATAGTTACCGCCCGCATCGCCGACCCCGCTCGTGCAGAACCTGAGCCCGCCGCCGCCGAAGCCGAAGAACGGCGCGCACGAAAACTCGCGCTCGCCACCCGACATGAACTCGTCGCCAGCACAATCTGTGTCCAACTCGTCAAAACGGACGAACCGTTCGGGATGAGTCAGGGCGATGGAACCGACTATAACGCTTCCGAGACCGAATTCGTTGACCACGAAGACCTCGCGAGCCCGACGGACGGACTTACCGCGATGACGCATGCCGAGCTGGGCGGCGACGATCAAGATATCGCCCTTCTGCGTCTCGGCGATGAGATTCAGCGCGTGCGCCGTGCGAGCATGAACTCGTAACTGCGCCGGCGTAATCTGTCCCTCACGGTAGTTGTAGAACGACCGTGAGGCCGCAATCTTGGAGTGAACGAACTGAACCGCCTGGCAGTACATCTCCGCCGGATCGGTCACTTCGTGAAAGTACTTCTTGGCCAGCGCGTCGACCGAAGGAATGGCGAACCATCCTTCGGCACCGTCAGGGAGTACAGGCAAGTTCTTGGCGAACTCGAGTGCATGGCTCGGATCGAGATCGAAGATCTTGGCGATTGCTTTGATCTGATCCACGACCGGCTTCGGCCCCTTGTACTCCTTTGGGTACGCGTAGCTGGAACTCACTTCTTCGCTGGCGAACTGATTCGAGTGTGACAATTCGCGAGCCTTTGTGGTAATCGTCTGGATAACTGCAGCCCGAAGCTCGTCGCCATTCTCGAGAAGTTTGTCGAGTCCGTCTTTGTCGAGCTCTCCAAGAGCGATGTTCACCCCATGAGCTGTTCCAGTACCCACCAGTTGCCGTAACTGCTTTTTCTGCTGAGACAGTGTGTTCATTTTGAACCTCCACGATATTTCCTCCGAATGCGCTTCGGATTGCGTCTTACCTCCCATGAGGCGAGCTGTGTACGACCTAATTAGCTATCTTGCGATAACAATTGTAAAAGATAGGTCGCACAAAGCTCGCTTCATGTGGAGTGATTCTTGGATTGGAAAGGACTTTTAAATCTGGTTAGAGCATAGCATATCTAATACGGATAGTCAATGGGCGCGTGAAATGTTATCTTTAATAGTGAGTTTAGGCTCATGCACGGTTCTCTATGGATGGCCGCCGCCGAACTCTTTCTCTTCGAGAAACTGGACCAGAATTGTGCCGATTACGATTTGCACAAGCGTGTCCGAGTGAGGAGATACTGCTTGTCTTCGCTCAAGACGAACCGATATGGTGTCGCCAGATGAAATTCAGGAGCGAGAGGTTTCTCAAATTCCGGTGCCTTGGAAGGGCGAAGACAAATGTCGAGTGACGAGCGCGAGTTTTCGAACGCGCCGATCTTCAACTTCAACGACGACAAGCTCAAGTTCAACACGAACAAGGTCGACAATGCGAACGATAACTATGGCTCGGCGTCGGCGTTCTTTCCGAAGTCGCTCCTCACTACAAATGGCGCCAAGCAAGACGCCATTTGTTATCGTAAGTCCATCGATCGTATCCACCCGCCGAGCATTCTGCCGATTTCATCAATCATCTCTTGGAGCTTCACATATTTCTTCGTATCAATAGCATGGGTTTCTTTGAGAAAGCGAACGAAAAAGCGGACAATGTTGAGCTTTACACTCGCATGTCCGAGTACAGCTACTTTTTGTGCACTCTTCGCGTATCCGGCTTCAAGAATCGCTTCGACCATGTCGAGAATTGCGTTCTCGCAACGCTCGTAAAGCGTAAAGCGTTCGGCTTTTGGCACTACGCGCCGATATGTATGGAAGATAAGATATAGATCATACGACTTCTTCAAAATTGGAATATCGGAATCATTCATATATGAAAATTTACGAGCATGTTTTTGATAAAATCATCTCTTCGGAGGCGCTCTTTCGCGCATGGGACGAATTCAAACGCGGCAAACGAATGAAGGAAGATGTGCTCGCATTTGAAAAGGAGCTGGAGCATAACATTTTCGATCTGCATCGCGATTTGAAAACCAAGTGCTATCAGCACGGACCATATACCGACTTTCTTATACAAGATCCAAAACTTCGACATATATACAAAGCGGGCGTTCGTGACCGAGTATTGCATCATGCGATGTTTGCCGCCTTGAATCCAATCTTTGAACCGACTTATATTCCTCATTCTTTTTCGTGTCGTGTCGGCAAGGGAACCCATAAAGGTGTTGAAGTGCTTGCACAAATGCTTCGTGCTGTGAGCCAAAACGACACGCAACCATGTTACGCACTTAAATGTGATATAAGGAAATTTTTCGACAATATTGACCATGAAGTACTGTTTGATATTCTCGAAAAGCGCATCACCGATCTGAATACACGCTGGCTTATGAAAGAAGTGATTGAAAGTTATGAGACCGGCGGGCTTACGAGAGAGAGAGAGAGTAAAAAATGCACCAAGAAAGGGACTGCCTATCGGCAATCTCACGAGTCAGCTTTTTGCCAACATTTACATGAATGAATTTGATCAATTTGTGAAGCATAATCTACATATTAAACACTATGTTCGCTATACTGACGACTTTTTGATCATTGTAAATGACCCTGCGAAATTGGAAATCCTTTTGCAACCGATACGAGATTTTCTCCAGGAGTGCCTGAGACTTGAACTTCATCCTGATAAAGTTGAGATGCGACGATACAACAAGGGTGTCGACTTTTTGGGATATGTCGCCTTTCCACATTTTCGACTGTTACGGAAGAAAACTGAAAAGCGAATGTATCGTAAGCTCGAACATATAATTACTGATTATAAACGAGATCGCGTAACGAAAGAGCGAGCAGAGACATCGCTTAGTTCTTATTTGGGAATACTATTCCATGCTAATGCGTACCGGCTTGGAGAAAAATTGAAGAACGATTTTTGGTTTTGGATGAAAAGTCGTTAGTTCTTAATCCGCCCGCGCAATTTTTCAGCAGCGAGTATTCTCTCAATAGCGAGAATGTACGCAGCCTGACGCAAGGTAATTCCATTCGGTTTTATTTGAGACTTTTCGTACACTCGTTGCCAATTCTCTTTCATCTTTTTCTCCAAGAGTTCACAAAGGTACTCTTCATCCAGAATCTGACCGGTGCGATTCTGTGCCCATTCAAAGTAACTGACGATGACTCCGCCTGAATTCGCTAAGATGTCTGGAATGACGATTTTCTTATTCTCCACCAACAGCTGGTCGGCTTCGTAGGTAATCGGACCATTCGCGAGTTCGATAATATAATCTGCTTGAATATTTCTCGCATTCTTTTCCGTAATTTGGTTCTCTAACGCTGCGAGAACCAGGATATCGGTTGGCAATTCCAAAAGTTCTGTATTGGTTATTTTTTTTGCCAGATGCAAAATCGCCAACCGGATGACCTTCTTTTTTAAGCGCGATAAGAGAAGAAATGTCTAACCCGGCAGGATCGTATATTCCGCCCTTGCTATCAGAAACGGCTACTATCAGAAAGCCGTCCTGATGCAATTTTTGCGCCATGTATAGCCCGGCGTTGCCGAAACCCTGAATGACTACCTTTAGGCCTTTTTGACTGTTTAAGAAGGTCGCAACCATTTTTTTCGCAATGAAATATCCTCCTTGAGCAGTCGCATCAGTGCGCATCTTAAGGCCACCGAGCTCAACCGGTTTCCCGGTTATCATTCCGGGTTCGTGGTGTCCGACCTGTTTTTCAAATTCATCAAGCATCCAAGACATAATCTGCCCGTCGGTGTACACATCGGGAGCTGGAATATCTTTGTCCTGCCCGAGGTACATATAAAACGCATCAATATATTTTCGGCTCACTTCTTCCAGTTCTGCCCTGTCAGCTGCCTTTGGATCAAAAGCGACTCCACCCTTCGCCCCACCATACGGAATGCCCGCCAACGAATTTTTCAATGCCATCCAGAAGGCCAACGATTTCACCTCGTCTTCGTTCACTCCTGGATGGAAACGAATACCGCCCTTTCCTGGACCAAGCGCCTTATTATAAATAATCCGCCATGCCGGATATTGTTTCCCTTGTATGCTTAATTCCGAATAATTGACCTGTACGGGATCAAGAAGCACTGCCATATCAGCATCGCTGATATCCGCTATCTTCTGGATATCCTTCAACCGTCGATTGTTATCATCAGCGATACTCATAAAAATTCCTGCCGTCCGGGAGAAGACATTGCGGCGGATTGGATTTCAGTATTGAAAAACCAGCCTCAACGCATTCGTCAAAGTTCTTAATAGTGTTCAATAATTGCTGGCATTTTTCATGACTGGCGGTATCGCTCTTCGGGAGACAATCTCTTAATTCTTCAGCGAGGTTTTTGGGGGAGTAAACAGAAAGAAAAACACTCACAGATAAAGAGACAACAACGAGGATAAGTAACAATATTTTTCTGTTTTTCGATAGGTATCTGAAGATCATAGAATTAGATTTGCGAATCGTATTTCGCGTGCCTTTTATATCCATCTATCAAATATAAGATTCCTGGAATGATAGGAACAGCTAAGTTGATGCTAAGATTTGCTTCGGTTAAAAGTCCGACAATAAAACCAATTACAATCGCACTAACAATAAGCCACCCACCGACCTTAGGATATTTCCAGCCTAAAGCCAAGCCGATAAAAACTAACGGCATCATCGTCAAGGCGACATTTTCCCATAATGAATAATCCGGTTTAGCAAATGGCAATGGATTGCCGTAGCCGAAATAAAACGGCAGAGCAAAAATTAAAACGCATAATGCCAGTATCCTCGCAGACCATTTGATGGTTTCCATACAGTTTAAATTACTATGAGTAACTATTACTGTCCTCATAGTATCTCTTTTATTCGTCGTTGAAAACGAACAGCTTGTCTATAGTTGTCTTGAGAGACAGAGCGACATCATGAGCCAGTTTGAGCGAAGGATTGTATTTGCTCTGTTCAAGAAAAATAATCGTCTCGCGCCTGACTCCGGCTTTCTGAGCCAATTCTTCTTGAGTGATGCCGAATTTTGTCCGTAAGTCTTTAATGTTGTTTTTCATTGCGAGAGCTATACTTGCTGTAATACTTGAAAATGACCGAATAGGTGAGCATCAGAAGACAGATGAAAAAAGCAAGCGTCATGGCTATCGGTTCATAGAATGAGTTTTTATCACTAAGAACATACAATACGAACATAACAATGACCCCAACCCAAGAGGTTATTTGAATGGCAAGCAATGCCGATTTGCCTCCTATTTGATAATCCCTTTCATCCGCTATGACATCGACAACTTTCTTTCTTAGATAGAAAAGGATCAGAGATGACAGACCTAGAACCATAATTGGAATAAAGAAATTGTGCAGAACGAGACACTGACTGAAAATGAAGGCTGTTATAAAAACTATGCCCAGTCTTATTTTGTCGTATTTTTTGAGATTCATATGAATATTAATTATTACTGCCTATCCCTAGATGTTAGAAAAATATAACATTGTTGTCAAGGGGATACATGCACACATAAAAACAGCGCCCACAAAGTCGCTGTTTTATTTCCAATTTTCAGGCAGTCGGATCTTGGGTCTGTCCGATAAAAAGTATTCCTGGCGGAGGCGGAGAGATTCGAACTCTCGGAGAGTTTCCCCTCACACGCTTTCCAAGCGTGCGCACTCGACCACTATGCGACGCCTCCTGCTTCAGGACTCTGTCGAGAGCCTGTATGTGCTTTGTTATACCAGAAAATTCCTTATTGCGCTTCTGAACCCAGAAGCATCTTGATGCGGTCAGGAATGGGAGGATGAGTTGAAAAGAGGCGTTCGATCCAGGCAGCGCCACTGCCGGATTTTTTGCCTGAGTGTGCTGGCAGACCGAAGGGATCGCTAATGAAGAGGTGTGCGGTCGCGAGATTTGCGCTTCTCATCGGCGCGGTATAACTGCCCAGCTTCTGCAATGCGGAAGCGAGACCTTCGGGATAACGCGTGAGCAAGGCGCTTGAAGCGTCTGCGAGAAATTCGCGACGGCGACTGACGGCGAGTTGAATAAGCTTCGCAGCGACAGGCGCAAGTACGATACCGACAACGGCGAGAACTAAGAAAATGGCATTCCCATTCCCGTTATTATTATCGCGCTGTCCCCCATTAAAGAAAGAGACTCGAAAGAAAATATCCGCCACAATAGCAATGAATCCTGCGAGCACAACAGCGATTGTCATAAGAAGCATATCGCGATTTTTGATATGAGAGAGTTCATGGCCGATAACGCCTTCAATTTCAACGCGATCCATCATTTGAAGCAATCCGGTCGTCGCACAGACGACCGCATGCTTTTCATCGCGACCGGTCGCGAACGCGTTTGGCGCAGCATCGTCAATCACGAACAGCTTCGGTAGAGGAAGTCCGGCTGCGATAGCAAGATTTTCGGTCACCGTGTAAAAATCAAAAAATTCTTCGCGTAATGCCGGTCGCGCGTGGCTCAGAGAAAGCACCAGCTTGTCTGACGCCCAGTAGGCATAAAAATTCGTAGCGAAGGCAATAACGATTGCGAAAATAAGAATCGCCGGATTGCCGTAATACCATGAGATCGCATAGCCAACCGCAATAACCACGACCAAAAATCCGAGCACAAGTGCCCAGGTCCTTGCGATATTGCTCGAGCGTTGTTCGTAGAGGTTCATAGGGTTGTTATAAATGTGCGAATCGTTTCCAGATAGAGAGTTCTTTCAACTTCTTTAATCCGTTCGTGGAGCGATTCTTCTGTGTCGTTCGGGAGAACCGGAACAGCCTGCTGAGCCAGTATGGTCCCCACATCGATTTCAGGCGTCGCAATATGCACCGTGCATCCGGTCACTTTTACTCCATACGCAAGCGCGTCTCTCACCGCATAGTGCCCTTTGAATGACGGCAGAAGCGCGGGATGCGTATTAAGAATGCGGCCACCATACGCTTCAAAAATGGATGGGCTCAGAACCGTATTGAACCCTGCCATCGCGACAACATCAATTTCGTGTTTTTGCAGAGCGGTAATAACGAGTTCTGTATATGCCTCACGATCAAAATTCTTGCTGAAGTCGGTACGCAGCACGAGTTCAGCGAGAACATTTTTCTCTTTCGCGACCACATCAATGCCGCGGCACGGTCTATCAGCAAGAACCAAATCAACAGCAAGACCTTCGTTTAAGAACGATTCCAGAAGTGTTCCCGTTCCGGAAACAAAGACAGCAAGTTTTTTTTGTGGCTGTGACATTACCTGTAGTGAGGTTACTTGTCCCGAGCTTGTCGAAGGATCGAACTAGAACTGCACTTTCACCGGTTCGGCAGCCGCAGAATCCTCAGCAGAAAGCGCGAAGAGATCCATCTGCTTGAATCTGAACAAGGAAGCGATGATATTGTTCGGGAAAGATTGCAGGGCGATATTAAGCGCCATCACGGTCGTGTTATAGAATCGGCGTGCGGCCTGTATCTTGTCTTCCGTATCGCCAAGCTCCTTTTGCAACTGCAAGAAGTTTTGGTTCGCCTTAAGATCTGGATAGGCTTCAGAGACAGCAAAAAGAGTTTTCAAGGCTCCCGTAAGCTGATTTTCTGCCTGTGCTTTGTCTGCGGTACTTGTTGCGCCCATAGCGGCCGAGCGAGCTTTTGTAACATTTTCAAAAGCACTTGATTCGTGTGCCGCATAGCCCTTTACTGTCTCAACAAGATTCGGAATAAGGTCATACCGGCGCTTCAACTGAACCGCAATATCGGCCCATGATTCCTTCGCCTGATTGATAAGAGAAACGAAACGGTTGTAAAGAAGCACCATCCACACCGCAACAAGTATCGCAATTGCTATCCAATTAAATGACCAAGTAATGGCATTAAAGAAAGCGCTGGCGATAAGCACAATAATAAGCAGCCCAATAATTATTGTTTCCATACGGGAATTATACCAGAAACCTAGCGTACGGCACGCGCAACCGCCTTAACCACGCGCGAATCAAGAAGGTCAGGAATAATCTTCGCGACAGTCGGCTTCGAGACGAGCGCCGCGAGTGCATGAGCGGCGCGAAGCTTCGTTGCCTCGGTAATCTTCTTTACGCCTTTATCGAGCGCCCCGCGGAAGATTCCAGGGAATACAAGCGCGTTGTTTATCTGATTCGGATAATCGGAACGGCCGGTCGCGATAACTACCGCACCTGCCTTCTTCGCTTCTTCAGGCAAAATCTCCGGGTCTGGATTCGCCATCGCGAAGACAATTCCATTCGGCGCCATCGTTGAAACATTCTCAGCTTTCAGAAGCCCCTTTCCGGAAACGCCGATACACACATCCGCGCCATCAATAGCTTCAGCGAGACCGCCTTTTACTTTTCGCTTGTTCGTGAGCCCTGCAAGCTCGGCTTTATGCGCATTCAATTCAGGGCGGCCGGCATATATTGTGCCAGCGCGGTCAAGAAGAATAATGTCAGTGATGCCAGCAGCGAGAAGAAGTTTCGCGACGGCAGTGCCGGCCGCGCCTGCCCCGCTTATCACTACTTTCAGCTTTTTGAAATTTTTCTTTACCACTTTCGCCGCGTTTAAAAGCCCTGCGAGAACGACAATAGCGGTGCCGTGTTGGTCATCATGCATGACCGGTATATCGAGCTCTTCCACAAGCCGTTTCTCAATGTCAAAACAATTGGGCGCGGCGATGTCCTCCAGATTTATACCGCCGAAGTTCGGTGCAACAGCCTTCACAATCCGCACAATTTCATCAGGGTCGTGCGTATCAAGCACCAGCGGCCATGCATCAACGCCTCCTTTCTCCTTAAAAATAAGCGCTTTCCCTTCCATTACCGGCAGAGCGCCATACGGGCCGATATTGCCGAGGCCGAGCACTGCTGAGCCGTCTGAGACAATAGCGACACTGTTCTTCTTTATTGACATTTTTCGCGCATCCTCCGGATGCTTCGCGAGATGCAACGAGGCAACACCGACACCCGGCGTATACCAGAGAGAAAAATCCTTTTTCTCGCGAAGCTTCACGCGTGACTTCGTCTCTATGCGCGCACCTTGTTTCTGATAAGCCGACACTATTTTCTTTGATTTCGTATCCATATGAGCTGATAGTATATATGAATATGAATCCGGAGGACACTATCGACAAGCATTTTACGCGTCTGAAGCCAGAACAGAATCGAGCGCTCCATAAGCTCGGCATACGGACTATCCGCGATTTGCTCTACCATTTCCCTTCTCGGTATGAACAATCGGGGCCTTCGGCCCCGATTACTGGTATAACGGCCGGGTCAGAAGTGACTCTCTACGGAACGGTTCGGAAGCCCGATATTAGGAAAACATGGAAGAGCCGTCGGCCAATTGCTGAAGCATGGCTCGAAGACGCTTCGGGGAAAATAAAAATGATGTGGTTCTCGCAACCGTACATTGCGAAGACCTTGCATGACGGGATGGTGGTGAAAGTCAGCGGACGCGTGGCTGGAACCGGTACGAAGATATATCTCGCGAATCCTGACATAGACAAGTCGCCAATCACTCCTGACGAAGCGCACGATTCTCTTTTTGCCGTAGGCACTGAGCTTCCGAGCGAAGTGTATTCGATTTATCCAGAGAGCCAGGGCATTTCCTCGCTCTGGTTCTTGCATGCGATGAGAAAAATATTTGAAACGAACGCGCACGAACACATGTTAGATCCTATTCCTCCTGAAATTCTCGCGCGATACAAATTACCCACGCTCTCTTCTTCGCTCGTTTTCATACATTCGCCCAAACGGCTTTCTGACGCAACAGCAGCGCGCAAACGATTTGCTTTTGAAGAGGTCTTCGCGCTTCAGATTATGATGCAACAGCGCCGTCGAGCGCTTTCTGGCCAGCGAGCGCTGTCAGTTGCGGTCAATCGAGAAGCGCTTGCTGATTTTGTTGCTTCATTTCCTTTCCCTCCAACCGATGCACAGACGAATGCGATCGATACAATCGTCTCTGATTTTGAGAAAACACACCCAATGTTGCGCCTCCTTGAAGGCGATGTTGGCAGTGGGAAGACCGCCGTCGCGGCGGCAACTGCCTATCTTGTCGCGACATCACTTCCATCTGGAAGAATCGCCGGGACGCTTCAGGTCGCGTATCTCTGCCCGACTGAAATACTCGCGAAACAGCATTTTTCTACTTTCGTCTCATATTTCCGAAAACATCCAATACCAATCGGTCTCATTACTGGAAGCGAATGCCGGAAGTTCCCTTCTCGAATTAGCTATGAGGAATCAGCCAAGCTCTCCAAAGTTGCATTCAAAAAAATGGTAGCGAATGGAGAAATCCCGATTGTTATCGGCACACACGCGCTTATTGAAAAGTCTCTTTCGTTTAAATATTTTGCATACGCCATCATTGATGAACAGCATCGTTTCGGCACGATGCACCGACAGAAACTTGCAACGAAGGGAGAGGTGGCGCCACATCTACTCTCGATGACAGCGACGCCTATTCCGCGCACGCTCGCACTCACTATTTATGGCGACTTGGATCTCACCCTGCTTGATGAAATGCCGTTAGGGAGAAAACCGGTTGCGACTGAAGTGCTTGGACCGAAAGAGCGCGAACGCGCATATGAGCGTGTGCGCGCCGAACTCGCACTCGGTCATCAAGCGTATGTTATCTGCCCGCGCATTGACGAGCCTGATCCTGCGAAAGAGCTTGCGCTCATAGCGAAGTCGGTCAAAGCAGAAGCGATTCGTTTGAAAAAAGAAGTGTTTCTTGAAGCGACTATCGGCATCCTGCATAGCAAGATGACTCCGGCAGAAAAAGAAGACACGATGAAGAAGTTTGAAAATGGCAACATAGATATTCTCGTCGCGACTTCAGTTATTGAAGTCGGCGTCAATGTGCCGAACGCAACGGTGATTCTCATTGAAGGCGCCGAGCGGTTCGGGCTCGCGCAGCTACATCAGCTACGCGGACGGGTTCTGCGCTCCACGCACCAATCCTACTGCTTTGCATTACCCGAATCATTCGGTCCAGTTACGAAAGAACGAATGAAAGCACTCTCAACAGCAAAAAACGGCTTTGAACTCGCCGAATACGACCTCGCGCTTCGCGGTGCGGGCGAGCTCGGCGGCGGAAAACAGTGGGGCGTTTCAGATATCGCGATGGAAGCGCTAAAAAATATAAAATTGGTAGAAGCCGCCCGCGCCGAGGCAACAACTCTCGTCGCCGCCGATCCTGAATTAAAGAACAACTCCGCTCTTTCCGCTCGCGCACGAATCGCCGATAAGGAGACTCATTTGGAATAAAAATATCATTTTTAACGAGATTGACAAATTTAGTTATGAGGGATAATATATAAAAAGATAGCCAGCCGTTTGAAATAGTTCAAATTACATCAATAAAAAAGGAGGTTCTCAATGTTTAAAAATCTAGGTTCACTTGAATTGTTCCAAAAACTTCAACCAAGATTCCGCGAAATTACCTGGCACTTAGATCAGAATTCAGACGAATTTATCAAAGAAATTTTTCAGAAAGAAAAAATTCGATTGATTCCCGGGTATTTCGGCTATAAGGACGCGATTGAAGTGAATTGTTTCGACGAAGAAGGACATGTCCATAGCTTATGGTGGGCAGAAATAAAAAAAGACGAACCTTGTTATCCGTCTTTCAGTGTCCGAGAAGGAGAACTCCGACTAAGATTTATCTTTGACCCCTCTTAGCAAAAGAAACAATGATGGAACAATTGCGAGGTACTATTGCAGAAAGGCTTAATGATGGACCGTTTATTGGACAGAAATTCTTCATGGATCCGCATTTTGAAGACCCTACCGATAGACGGCTTCATTGTAACAGGATTCCGGTTAAGTTCTCATATTCCAGTCATTCAATTACCGGTCTTGAACTTGGATCGATTGCAGCTTTCAACTGGGAGTTCTTCATACCCGAAGGTCCTGAAAGAACAGTGATTCGAAATGCGATCTTGCTCGAAAAAGAACAGGACGCACAAACGAAATATCATCTGAATGATCCCTTTGAAGACAGAGTGAAGACATTGAAAACAGAACTTGAAATATCATTGGATGCAATCATTGATATGGAATAAAGTGATTATGCGCTTTCAAAACGCCCCAATTCCGGGGCGTTTTTATTTTATAAGTCCGCCCCCTTATAACTGCAATAGGAACCATTGTTAGACTTAAAAAGAAAACCCGCCGATCGCATTTGCGACTAGGCGGGTTTTATTGGTGCAACGCAAGTGTTTACGCTGCGATTTCTAGATTTTTGAGGATAATAATCATCGGACCAGTGTGCGAGTCCATAAATTCCTTTGCTTGCTTTGAGACGATATCGATGCCGAATGCATACTCTTCTTCCCGTTTCTCCTTCCAGAAAGAAACGGGCTTTGTTAAGAGACCATATATGTTACCAAGAAAGACATTATTCTCGGTTACTGTCTCTCCTTGTTTCGTTCGGTTCCAGCCGAATTGAGACCGTCCAGCACTTTCAAAATGCTCCTGAAGTATTCGTAGTTCATTAAGCATCCTGTCGTACTGACCGTAATTTACGGATTCGAACGCGACAATGAGATCATTAATTCCGCGGTCGTGCCATTCCGACACAGTGTTAAAGAAACGTACGATTCCAGTAAGAGAGTCTTGCGATTTTGAAATTTCCTGAAGAGTACTGCGTAATTGCTTTATTTCAGGCTTCAACGCAGAGAGTTTTTTCTCTGGCTTCACGAAGACAGACTTAATCATTTTTACGATTTTGATACCCATGACTATTCCTCCTCTAATTTGTAGTTTAAAGATCTGTTTAACTTGCTAATTACAAGTATAGCATATATGAGTCTATTTTGTCAAGTACCAGTTTCCAACTAAACAAGCCCGCCCCATTGGACTTGAACCAAAAACTGTCGATAAGGAGATGCATTTGGAATAAAAAACCGCCGGGTGCGTACCCAGCGGCTGGTGGTGAGGTGTTTTAATTAGTCTTGTTTTCTGAATATGAATTCTTCATAGTCCGTCCTCCATCCTACACGGAGAATAAAGCTCTCCGGTAATTTTGTAAAGAGATTCATAATGTCTTGAGACCCTGCTCCCTCTCTTCCTCGTCTGTTCGTCGTGAAGAACACCAAATCGTTTTTGATCTGTACATCATTCAACATATAGTTGATTATTGTGTACTCTGCCTTTTGATCTGAAGAAGCTCTTGCGACTGAATAACGAACTTTCTCGACCTCAACTTCTGGAACTAATTCCAGAAAGTCGAAGCCATCAAAACGATTTTTTCTCTTTTTTATCACCTGGAACTCTGACCCAAAATGGATCGAACTTGCGGACAAGACAAATTCGACGAATTCGTCTCTCGAGTCAAAAAATAACTTAACCTTCATTTCACACTCCTTTTTGAATGTACTTGATTACCAACTTTATGATAGCATGGTCAACCACAATCGTCAAGTCCGCCCCCTTGGACTTGAACCAAGAACCGCAGAGGTATGTATAAACTAGTACGCCCGGAGGGGCTCGAACCCCCAACAGACCGCGTATAAGGCGGTTGCTCTACCATTGAGCTACGGGCGTGCACACTTATTCAATCATATACCCTTCTTATTCTTTGAGGCAAACTCATTGCGAATGTAATCGAGCGCCATAAGGACATATTCTGATATATCACGATTATGGTAAAGCACATTGCAGGTGCCGTGAGTAAACTTTTGTTTATAAGAAAGTCCGATTCGATTGGAACTTTTTATATAGGGTTTCGTAAATGAAGTCAAAGGTAAATCAAGAGCTTCCGACCAGTACTGCAATTCTTTTCTGATATCCATATCAGCGTATAGATGTATATGAACGCGAAGACGGTCTTTCGAGACACTGAGTGCTTTTAGCCAATATATGAAGAAACGAAGCATTGTCGGATCAGTATTTGAGAGTGAAGTACAAGTAAACATCGTCTTACCCCCTTCGCCCCAATATAAGAAGAGTCCGGCGATAAGAATCTCTCTTTTACTCAAGATTCCAATATCTTTTGCTGCGCGTTTCCTAACCTCAGCCCACCTATCTTCGCGCTTACGACGCATTGTGTTGCTGAAGTGTTCAATACGAACTACATTGTTGTCTCGAAGCTCTCGTAACCGTTTTTCTGACAGTGGCATATTCTGTAACCACAAACTTAAAGAGCTTTTGCTTACCTTTATTTTTGTTTTTATCTGACTATAGCTTGCGCCCTCTTTGCGCATACGAATTGCTTCTGCTTTCTTTTCATGAAGTGCCATAAGTGAACCTTTATATACCAAGTATACAACCTGCATTCAGCAGGTCGAACTGGCCTGCGGAAAACTTACACAGTAACTATGTTCTCTTCTTCGCGTTTCTTCGGCGTGATGCCGTTGGCAACGAGAAGACCTTCGAAATCAGCGCGTTCAACCGTCTCTTTTTCAATAAGTTCTTTCGCGATAGCATCAAGCGCTTCGCGATGGTCGTTGATGACTTGTTTCGCGCGTACTTTCGCTTCGTCGATGATGCGTGTCACCTCAGCATCAATCTCAGCGGCGACCTTTTCAGAGTATGGTTCATTCCCGAGCTGTCTATCGCCAAATGCTATCGGCCCGAGTTTTTCGCTCATCCCGTAGCGCGTCACCATCTCGCGCGCGATTCCTGTGATGACCGAGAGATCGTTGGACGGGCCAGTCGAAACATCATCAAAAAGCATTTCTTCGGCTACATATCCGCCGAGCGTTGCTGCGATGTCATCAAGGAATTGTTTTCTCGAGGCCATTTTCTTATCTTCAAACGGAAGCTTCAGGGTATATCCTGCCGCATTGCCGCGGCTGATGATAGAAATTTTGTGCACCGGATCAGCATGTTCCAACACTGAAGAAACGAGCGCGTGTCCAGCCTCGTGATATGCAGTCACTTCTTTTTCTTTCTTTGAGAGCAAATGGCTCTTGCGTTCAGGCCCGAGCATCACTTTTTCTATCGAGCGAATAAGGTCATATTGCGTTACTTCTTTTCGATTCTCGCGCGCGGCGAGAATCGCGCCTTCATTCATAAGCGAATAGAGCTCTGCGCCCGAGAATCCTGGCGTGCGCTCGGCGATAATGGCGAGAGCGACATCCGGCCCAAGCGGCTTTTGTCGTGCATGAATCTGTAGAATTTCTTCGCGATCGCGACGATCCGGTAGGTCAATAGTGACGCGCCGATCGAACCTGCCCGGACGCAACAGGGCTGAATCAAGAACATCGGGTCTGTTGGTCGCCGCCATAACCACGACTTTTTCAGTTGGTTCAAAGCCGTCCATCTCAACGAGAATCTGGTTGAGCGTTTGTTCGCGTTCATCATTCCCGCCGCCGACGCCAGTTCCGCGCACACGGCCGACTGCATCAAGCTCATCAACGAAGATAATCGCAGGCGCTGCTTTTTTTGCCATCTGGAAGAGATCGCGCACACGGCTTGCGCCAATGCCGACGAACATTTCTACGAATTCTGAACCGGAAATAGAAAAGAACGGCACGCCCGCTTCCCCAGCGACCGCGCGCGCCAACAGCGTTTTGCCGGTGCCCGGCGCGCCCATAAGAATGATGCCTTTCGGAATGCGCGCGCCAATATCCAAGAATTTTTTCGGGCTCTTAAGAAAATCGACAATTTCAAGAAGTTCTTCCTTCGCTTCGCGCGCGCCTGCCACATCGGCAAAAGTAATCCGCTGAGTGGCGTCAGCAGGATCGATGATGCGCGCCTTTGACTGACCGAAACTGAAAGCCTGCATGCCGGCGCCCTTCACCTGTCGCGTGAGAAACCAGAAAATGAACCCGATGAAAAGAAGCGAAAGCAGGGTCGGCGCAAGTGCTAAAAACCAAAATTGGAATCCTGATTGCCCTTGCACCGTAATCGCGACCTTCGCGAGTTGTTCGGGAGTAACGCCGTAAGTCGCGAGCGTTTCCGGAAGGCTTGTAGAAGGATCTTTGCGCGAGGTTTTAATAGACTCGTCAGCGTACACAAGATTCAGAGAATCGCCGTTTACGGTGATTGTGCTTATGTTCCCTGCCGCAACATCGGCTGCAACAGTCGAGAGAGGAATGACATTTGATGGTTTAATAAAACTGGTGACGAGCGAATAGATGCTCATCAAAAGAAGAAATATCAGAACGGTCGTCGTAAGATTGCCGAAGAAAGACGGGCCGCCAAAGAGCGCACGCCAGCCGCTCTGCTTCTTTTTAGGTGCAGGTTTTCCGCCGAGAGGAGCGCCTTTGATCGACTTCCCTTTCGGCTTCTTGGGAGATACAGTTGCCATAAAAGGTATTATACTCTCTTGTATGAATCTCGTCGAATACAAAAAGGCCACTCTTAAATACGCCCCGCTTGAAAGTTTTTCAGCGGGTCTTGAGCTATTCGGCCAAGAAGTGAAATCGTTGCGCAATAAGCTCGGTTCTCTCGATGGCGCTCGCGTGGTGATACGCGGTGGCGAGGCATTTATTGTCGGTATGACTATTCCGCCATATCAGGTTGTAAACGCAGCAAAAAGTTATGACCCGGAGAGAGCCAGACGACTCCTATTAACGAAGAAAGAAATCGCGCTCCTCGCTAATGAAGAGTCAAAGAAGGGGTTGACAATTATCCCTCTTGAGGTGTATACTAGTGGGAGATTGGTGAAAGCGCGTATCGCTATTGTTCGAGGCAAGGGTAAAGCCGATCGCCGCGAAGACTTGAAGAAACACGATGCGATGCGCGAAACTGAACGCGTTTTGAAAAATCGCTAAGCACGAAGATGTGTCGCGAGAATGAGCTCCGGAGCACGACGGTGCGAGGCCGAGCAAATTTTCAGCAGAAAATTATGCGTCTCATTCGTAACGATACATCTTCGTGCGTTCCTCGATCAATCGCAGAGAGTACACGATGGTATCATGTGTTCTCTGGGGGTGACCGGCTTTGACGGTCTGTTCTTTGAAAGTCGTGCGACGCAGTGCACTCCCGTTTAACACTTTAAACTGGCGGGAAACTAAACTTGCCAAGAACACTCTTGCAAGCGTGAGGTCACCGTACTTCGGTATGAATGACTTCGCGTTCGCCTACGCAAAAGCCTAACGGCTCCTCGCCTAGCGACATTCATCCTCTCGGGTTTCTACAGCCGAAGGAATGGGTGGAATTATCTGTAGGATCGTCCCTCGCGTTCCCACGCGTCGGGATTAAATAAGGGATCGGACAGGAATGGTTTCGTCTGCGTTCTTCGCATCCTGTCCTAAAACTAACGCTGACTATGCGTCGTAGATTCACTTTCATACACAGAATCGGACCGGGGTTCAATTCCCCGCACCTCCACAAAATGAAAAGCCACTCATCTGAGTGGCTTTTCATTTTGTGGTATTTGTTTGCATTTCATTGACATTTTTGCTAATCTACTTTCAGATAGTCAACTCACTAGTAAGACTGCAACTGTACATTCAAACAAAAAAAGGAGCTCGTAATGAACGAAGAAGAAATCATGATTACTCTAGGAGAAATCGGAGTAATCATTGTTAACAGTCATGTCGTCTATACTTCAGGTAAGCACGGTACAGCGTATGTCAACAAAGATGCGCTGTATCCGCACACTGCTGAGACATCCCGTTTTTGTCGAGCAATTGCTGCGAAATTCATTGGAGACAATGTGGAAGTAGTTATTGCTCCAGCAATTGGCGGAGTCATTCTATCGCAATGGATTGCGTATCATCTCTCGGGACTCACCGGACGCGAAGTGCTCGGTGTGTACGCAGAAAAGATAGAAGGAAAGATAGAAGGACACAGCTTCGTCATCAAACGAGGCTATGACAAACTCGTTACGGGAAAGAATGTTCTAGTAGTGGAAGATGTTCTCACTACTGGCAATTCCGCTAAGAAAGTAACCGAGGCAGTGCGAGCAATCGACGGTAAAGTCGTCGGCCTTGGAGCCCTCTGTAACCGCGGCGGAATCACGCCAGAAGATGTTGCCGATGTACCAAAAATATTTTCTCTCGTAAACATAAAACTCAACACATACGAAGAGTCGAGCTGCCCGCTCTGCAAAAAGAACATTCCAATTAACACCGATGTTGGCAAGGGGCGCGAGTTCCTCGCACGAAAAAATCTAATCTGAACAGTACCATCAAAAGGCCGCAACTTTCGTTGCGGTCTTTTTTATACTAGCGGCGCGATTTGGTGCGGTCGTTTTCGGTCAAAAATTGTTTGCGCAAGCGGACGCTCTTCGGCGTAATTTCCAAATATTCATCGTCCGCGATAATTTCCAAACCGCGTTCAATAGTGAGATCAAATGTTGGCACAAGAATGATCGCTTCATCGTTGCCTGCGGAACGAACATTGGACTGGTTCTTCCCCTTCGTCGGATTCGCCAACATCTCTTCGCCTTTTGAGGTATTGCCGATAACCATACCCTCGTACACTTCAGTTGCCGGCTTCACATACAGCTGTCCGCGCTCTTGCAGAGTCCAGAGCGAGTAGCCGAGCACTTTCCCGGCTGCCATAGAAATCATAGAACCGACAATGCGCTTTCGTATCTCGCCGGCATACGGTTTGAAACCGATCACGCGCGACGAAAGAATGCCTTCGCCGTGCGTATCAATGATGAATGAATTTTTATATCCAAGCAGACCGCGCGTCGGACCAAGAAGGGTGAGACGCACAATGTTCCCGTGCTGGGTAAGATTCTGGAGCACGAAAGCGCGCATGCCGAGCTTCTCGATGACAATGCCCTGAAACTCAGACGGGGTATCAATAATCAATTCTTCAAACGGTTCCATCTTCACGCCGTTCTCTTCGCGAATAATGGCGTGCGGCTGCGAAACTTGCAGCTCGTATCCTTCGCGACGCATATTCTCAAGAAGAATAGCGATATGGAGTTCGCCACGACCAGATACATGGAAAGAGTCAGTACCAGAAAAGTCCACTCGGAGGCCGACATTGACTTCAAGCTCTTTCTCGAGCCGTGCGCGGATTTGGCGGCTGGTGACGAACTTCCCTTCTCGTCCGGCAAACGGCGAATTGTTGATGAGAAAATTGAGCGCAATAGTCGGCTCGTCCACCGCGATTGCCGGCAACGGAGCGACTTTTTCGTCTGTCGTTATTGTTTCGCCAATATAAATGTCGGGAAGACCTGCGATGAGTACGATGTCGCCCGCTGATGCTTCTGTCGTTTCTATGCGCTCGAGCCCTTTGAAGGTGAATACTTTAGAAATACGGCCCGTGCTGGTTTCCACTTCGCCGGTTGCATCATTCAATTTTTTTATGAACACATTTTGATTCGGGCGAACGGTTCCTGCATAGATGCGGCCGACGGCGAGCCGTCCCATAAAATTATCATAGGCAAGATTGAACGGCTGAAGCAGGAGCGGCGCATTCGGATCGGCATCGGCATTTGCGGCAGGAACTTTTTCAAGAATGAGATCGAGAAGCGGAGAGAGATCTCCGTCAGCCTTTGGTCCGCTCATCAATAAATCGTCAGGATTCATCGCTGCGCGCCCATCGCGCCCGATTGCATAGACGACGGGGAAATTGGACTGTTCATCCGTCGCGCCGAGCTCGAGGAACAGTTCGAGCACCTGCTCTTCTGCGAGTTCTGGATTCGCCGCTGGTTTATCGATTTTATTAAGCACAACAATCGGCTTGAGGCCGAGCTCCAATGACTTTTTCAATACGAAGCGAGTCTGTGGCATCGGACCTTCAGCCGCGTCAACGACCAGAAGCACCGAGTCAATAGAACGAAGCACCCGTTCCACTTCGCTTCCGAAGTCTGCGTGTCCAGGCGTATCCACGATGTTGATCTTCGTGCCTTTATATTCAACCGAGGCATTCTTGGAATAAATAGTGATGCCGCGCTCGAGTTCGAGCGCATTGCTATCCATCGAGACGCCACTCGCCACCGCGCCTGTCTGTCTCAAAATGGCGTCGGTCAGAGCAGTCTTCCCATGATCCACATGGGCAATAATCGCGATGTTTCTAATTTCCATAAAAATAAATCCGCCCGCGGGCGGAAGCCGTGTGAGTCATACATTCAATATACAATAAAGAAGCTTTTATGCAAGCAGTGCGCCGCCATCAACTACTAGTTGCGCCCCGGTCATATAGGAAGAGAGATCGGAAGCGAGAAAGAGTACCGCTTTCCCTATTTCATCAGCATCCGCCATGCGATGCATCGGGATTTTTTCTATGAACGCGTCCATAAACTTCTGTCCTTCTGGAGAATCTGACTTCCCGAAATTCGTTCCGGGAGTTGCGACACCGCCGGGCGCCAGGGCGTTCACCCAAATCTTGTGCGGAGCGAGTTCTAAAGCAAGGTTTTTAGTGAAGCCCCAGAGGCCGTGTTTGCTCGCATCATAGAATGCGAGACCGGCTGACGAAGGATGTATCGCATCAATAGAGGTAATATTGATAATTTTGCCTGCTGCGCCGGAGCTCCAGCGAGGCGAGCCTCCCCTCCCCTGTGCAGTCATCTGCGCTGCAACTGCTTTCGCGCAAGAAAAGGCGCCCACAAGATTCACTTGAAGAAGTTTTTCAAAATCTTCTTTCTCTGCGTGAAGCACCAATATGTTCGGATAAATGCCTGCATTATTTACGAGAATATCCACACTGCCAAACTCGCTAACTGCTTTCGCGACCATTGATTCAACTTGCATTTCGTTCGATACATCCACAACTGCAGAAGAAGCAATCCATCCGCGTTCAGTAATCTTTGTTACAGCCTCTGAAGACTTTTCTGAATTGATATCTGCAATAAGCACTTTCGCTCCCGCTTCAGCGAGGCGCTCGCTAATCGCATAGCCAATTCCCAGCGCGCCACCTGTCACGATAGCAACCTTCCCCGAGAGGTCCATTAATTCTGAAATTGTTTTCTGTTCCATAGATTCAGTATAACTCAAAACCAAAACATCGTAGCAATGGCCGCGATACCAGATAGCGCCATGACGCCGATGGTCGCCCACCCGATAATGGAAACAAGCGAACTGTTTGTGTATTTTCCCATAATGCGTTTATTGCCAGAGAGACGCACGACAAAGAACAAAATAAATGGCGCGATGATTCCGTTAGCAACCGCGGCATAGATGAGTCCGCGTATCGGATCGATATGTACGAAATTCGCAACAATACCGATAAGCATCGAGATAAAGATGGTGGCATAAAATGCACGCGCCTGTTTCAACTTCCGATACAGACCATATTTCCATCCGAAACTTTCGGCGAGCGCATATGCAGTGGAACCGGCGAGCACCGGTACGGCAAGGAGGCCTGTCCCAATAATGCCAAATGCGAAGAGTATAAAAGCGAATTGTCCGAAGGGCTTGAGTGCTAATGCTGCTTGATCCGCCGTCGCAATATCCGTCACACCGTTCACATACAGCGTACCGGCGGCCGCGGCGAAAATGAAGAACACGATGATATTGGAAAATGCCATACCGCTCCATACATCAGTGCGCATTCTGCGTATAGATTGTTCGCTCACTTGTCTCTGCCTTTCTCGAACAGTCGTCTCGCCGTGCAATATTTCTTCTTCAACTTCTTGAGAAGTTTGCCAGAAGAAGAGATACGGAGAAATCGTGGTTCCGAGTATGGCGCACACGAGAAATATCTGATCTCTAGAAAATGTCAGCGAGGGAACGAATGTGTGATAGAGCACCTCGCTCCAATTCAAATGAGCAACAAGCGCAACGATGACATACGAGAAGAGCGTGAGTGTAAGATATTTTAAAAATTTTGCATATCGCGCATAGGAGGTGAATATTTCAAGCATCAGACTTATCAGGGCGAAACCGAGAACGAATAATTCGGGTGCAATACTCGGGAACAGTAGGCGCGCGCCTGCCGCCATCGCACCGAGATCGGCAGCGATATTGATAGTGTTCGCAAAAAAAAGAAGCGCTGTTATCGCATATAACGCGCCCATAGGATATTCGCGCCGAATGTTCGCTGCCAAGCCTCGACCCGAAACAATACCAATGCGCGCACACATTTCCTGCACGACTGCCATAAAAGGATAGACAAAGAGATTCAGCCAAATGAGCTGAAATCCGTAGCGCGCACCCGCTTGCGACGCTGTTGCAATTGCAGTCGGGTCATCATCGGCGCCGCCGGTGGTGAGCCCGGGGCCGAGCATCTCCCAATAGTCTTCCGCTTCTTTTTCAAGTTCCTTCATCTCCATACTCTTTTAGTATACGCGAAGTGTAGCAACAAAAGACCGCTCTTAAGCGGTCTTTTGTTGCCAGTGTCTGAAAAGTTAAATTGAAACCGACTAATTCAGTTTGTTTGCGTTGGAGAACCAACAGGCAGAGAATCTGCTGGACGAATTTGGACTGACTGAGCAGTAACACTGCCATCGCTGTTAGTCGTGCCAGACACAATGATAGTTGTATCAACCGAAACATCGCTTTGGGCGCCACTTACACTCTTCAAAAAACTTGTCGCGGGAGTAATGAGTACAACATGAGAGCTACCGTCTTTTGTATTAATAGTAATGCTTTCAGAATCTTTCGCAGCAACGGTTCCCGAAAGCATTCCTCCATTCCCCGCCCCTCCGACGCGCACACCGCTCATATCTCCTCCTTTTATTGCCGAGAAATTTCCTTGCATATCCTGCCCCGGAGCTCCGGAACGAAACACATTCGCACCCCCATATCCAACGCCGATACCGACAACAAGCGCAACAGCTACACTACCAATAATTTTTTTATTCATATATTTTATATGGATTACTTTTTAATGCGCGCCGAGCGGCTTTTTTATTCATAGCGCAGGGCGTCAATTGGATTTAGGTTTGCGGCACGACGAGCAGGATACCAGCCGAAAGCGATACCGATAACCGTCGAAACGCCGAAGGCAAGCACGATGGAAGAAAGAGTGACACTCGTGGTGGTAATTCCGGTCCAGTTCACCACAAAAGCAATCGCCCATCCAAGCGCAATACCGATGACACCGCCGATAACGGTCAGCGCCACCGACTCGGAGAGAAACTGCATACTGATATCGTTCTTTTTCGCGCCAATAGCCTTTCGTAGTCCAATCTCGCGCATGCGTTCAGTTACGGTGGTCAACATCATATTCATAATGCCAATACCACCGACAAGAAGCGAAATGGCACCAATGGCACCAAGCAAATAGGTTAAGGTCGAGCTAACAGACGACATTGTCGAAACAAGATCGGCTTGGTTCGTGATTGAAAAATCAGCGAGCGTGGGATCAGAGATTTTATGGCGCACAAGCAGAAGATCGGAAACATCGGTCTCTACCTGCGTCATTACTTTAGAACTTGCCGCAGAAACATTAATCTGGGAAAGATATTTATTGCCTGAGAGATAGCGCTGTGCGGTCGTATACGGAATATAGATGATGTCATCAGCATTGGAAGATCCCGAACTGCCTTTTGTCTCGGTAACGCCGATGATGGTGTATTGCGTGCTACTGATCCGAATAGTTTGACCGATCGCATCATCGGCAACAGCCTCATCTCCGAATAGATCAAGTAACACGGTAGGGCCGATAACGGCAACTTTCGAATAACTGGAGATATTTGCATCAGAAATGAAATCGCCTGTTGCGACAGTGATATTGCGCACGCTCGTATAAGAGGAATCCGTGCCGGTAATGCTTGTATTCGTGTTCGCGCTTTTGGTGGTTACCTGTGCGCGGCTTGAAACTACCATCGACATTCCTGCGACATTTGAAATATCGCTTACGATAGCTTCTGCATCGTCAACCGTAAGCGTATTGGCCGAACCGCGTGCGGACATTGCACCGAACCCGATGCTTTTCGTAGCGCCCGGCGAGACCATAAGAAGGTTTGAGCCGATAGAAGATATTGAAGAAGTAATGGAACTCGTCGCGCCAGTGCCGACAGCCATCAGCGCAATGACCGAACTAATGCCAATGATAATGCCGAGCATCGTCAATCCTGAACGCGCTTTGTTCGCTGAAAGAGCGACATAGGTTTCTTCAATAAGATCTCGATTTTTCATACGCGTTTGGGCTGTTCATCATAAAGTTTCGTTTCGCTCACGGCATTGCGCGGAGTACGATTTTTCTCGTCAGAAACAATAGCCCCGTCGCGAAGCCGAATGATGCGGTTCGCATGTTCGGCAATATCGGGTTCATGCGTAATGAGCACAATCGTGCGTCCATAGGTGCGATTCAGCTTTTGCAGAGTGTCGAGAACGATCAAACTTGTTCTACTGTCGAGATTTCCCGTCGGTTCATCGGCGAGCACGAGCGCCGGGTTATTAACGAGCGCGCGCGCAATGGCAACGCGCTGAATCTGTCCGCCGGAAAGCTGATTTGAAAGATGTTTGAAATATTCCTCGGTGAGCCCGGCAGCAATAAGCGCTTTCTTTGCGCGCTCATCGCGTTCTTGTGCAGGCACTCCGGAATAGACGAGAGGAATCACTACATTCCGAAGAACGGTCGTGCGCGGCAGAAGATTGAACGATTGAAAAACAAAACCGATTTTATCCTTCCGTATGTCAGCGAGTTCATCGTCCAACATTGTTGAAACATCTTTGTTATCAAGCTTATACATTCCTGAGGTAGGCGTATCCAAGCACCCGAGAATGTGCATAAGCGTTGATTTCCCGCTTCCCGATGGACCCATAATCGCGACGAATTCGCCTTCGGCAATAGAGAATGAGATATGATCAAGTGCCGTATATAACTCAGCGCCAGAGCCATAGGTCTTATGAATGTCCTTAATTTCAATCATCATGACCGTTTCGTATTAATTTAGAGCGCCATCATCATGGCTCCACCGGCTGGGGGGCCACCGGCATCACTTGATTTCGTATTTGAAGAAGTTGTTGTTTTTGAAGACGAGGATGAAGAAGATGAACTGGTTGTTGTCTTTGCAACTATCTGCTGACCCTCTACGAGTCCGCTGGTTATGATCGTTTCAGTATCGCCTGCAAGTCCGGTTGTCACGGTAACTTTGTTTGGTGTACGCGTGGTGACTGTTCCACTTCCCGATGATGAATCAACTTCAAGTTCTGGATCAAAAACGAGAACATAGGTGGTTCCGCCGGAAGTCTTGATTGCGCTCGAAGGCACGACTAATCCAGTTGCCGTGTCAGTAATGATATCTGCTGTAACTGACATTCCCGGCTTCACGCTATCGTTCGTGGTGTCGAGCGATAAATCAACCGTATAAGAAACGACTCCTGAAGAAACACTGCCCGCCGTTGAGATAGAGGCGACGGTGCCGACGATAGTGACATCCGATAATGCATCAAACGAAATGGTCGCCTTCTGTCCCGGTTTGATCTTAGTCACATCCGCCTCCGAGACTGAGAGGGTTGCAACTTCATTATCGCTCACCATAGTCGCGACCGTTGTACCGTCATTAATAGTTTGATATCGGTCAATCGCTATTGAGGCAACCGTTCCAGAAAATGGCGCACGCACGATTGTATCGGCAAGCGTAGCTTTAGCATCAGCGAGCGCTTCTTGCGCTTTCTTGAGCGTAATCGTGGCAGACTTGAGAGCGAGATCATCCGGGCCTTCTTCCGCGGTTTTAAGGTCGTCCTCTGCTACCGCTAATGACTGCTCGGACGAAATAATAGAAGTCTTAACTGAAAGTGCGCTTGAAAGATCGCTATTTACTGTCGTCGTATATTCGTTTACAGAAGAAAGAAGGCTCGTGAGCGTTGCGGATGTCCCAAGATTATAGAACGAATAATCAGTATTGACGCGATCAAAAAAATCGTGGGAATCCTTTACGGCATCTGCAACCGCCTGAGTCGCTTTATAGGTAGTCTGCGCGAGTGTGATAAGTTCATCATTTGACGCAGTGCGAGCAGTCGCCTTGTACTTGGCAACAGATTCGTTATAAGCAGCGAGAGCTTCGTCATAAGATGTTTCAGCAGAATTTTTGAAAATAGAAATGGAACTGTCCTTCGATGAGACCATATCGCCGAACGCATCTACATTCGTCTGGTTTGAGCGGCCAGAGACATCTGAATCGTATAAGATGCTATCGAGACCTAGAATGATGTCGGAAAGATCAGTATAAATATCTGCAATATCGCTATAGGCATTATCATGCGCCTTTTCCAATGCAACCTGCGCATTCGTCACGGCATTCTTCGCCTTCAGAAGCTCCAAAGACGACGAAGGAGCTGTGCTGTCTTCATAAGTGAGTTCAGCGGTTTCAAGCGACAGTTCAGCGTCATGAACCGATTTTTGTGCATCGGTCGCGTCGATTTGTGCAATCGCGGTGCCGGCAGCGACATGCGTGCCCGGCTGTATATAAATGGCAAGCACGACACCGGAAGCCTCTGATGCGACAGAAATATTACTCGTCGCCGATATTGTCCCACTTTCTGAAAGCGTAGAAATAACGGTGCTCGTAGCTACTGTGGCAGTGACATAGCGAGTCGCATTTTCTGGTGTGGCAAAAATGCTATACGCCCACCATCCGCAACCGAGAACCGCAAGAAAAACAACAGAGCTGATGAATTTGTGCGCGACTGCATAATTTTTAACGGCAAAAAGTCGATATAGGATATTCATGGTTTTGGCATTTGAGCAGGAAGAATGCGAATAAGTTTTGCGCCAATGTGACCTTCGCTGTTTGTATCTCCAATCACGATAATCTGGTTCCCTATCGAGAGTGCAGAGGTATCCGCTGAGTCATCTATATTCCGAATTATTGTAGAAGTGCCAATAGAAATCGTCTGACTTGTCCCTTCGCGCGTTTCCATCCTGAATGTCGGCAGTGTTATTTCTGTTATAGCTCCAACGGCGCCATGCGAATTAGGAATGAAACCGTGAGGCATCTCAAAATCGCCGGGGAAAAACGGAGGACGGAACCCGCGGCTCATATCAGAACGATCAGACGGACCGCCGAATGGATTACGGTGCGTGCCAAAGACAACTCCGGCATGGAAAATTAAAAATGAGAAAACAACAACTCCGATGACGCCAGTAATGAGTCGTGCATTTTTTGAAGACATGACATCTTTGAAATCTTTCATTTTCATAGTGAATGAATTACACGGCTACCGCTACACGAGTAAAGGCAACCCGCGCAGTACGATTAACTTGTTTCAGAGACCACACAAGCGCTGCACTGATAACGGCGATAAGCAACAGAGAGAACGAAGGCAACGCATTGGTAAGTGAATACAGAAGCTCGTGCCAGTATCCTTGCGAAAGACTATCGAAGAACAACGAAGCATATTCATAAAAACCTGATGTGTAGAATTCGCTTAACGCATACTGCACTGCAAAAATAAGCATATATACGGAAACAAATATAATCGTGCCGAACACGGCCAATTGAAGACGAGCGGCGTGTCGACGCTCCTGCGCAATGCGCATAAGAATAGCCGAGAAGAGCCCTTGCGGCGGATTAATTTCTGCGAAAAGCCGTTCCATACTATATATACGGGCTACCTTTCAATTCGGTGCACAAGCAATTCTCGCAATGCAGCAAGCGCACGGCGGTGACGGCTTTTAAGCGTATTGACTGAAATGCCAGAAATCGTTGCTGCTTCTTCAAACGAAAAGCCGTTCTCATAATGGAGAAGAAGCACTTCGCGATAGAGAGGAGATAGAGTAAGTATCGCGCGATTCATATTTTCTATATCATTCGTATGCGCCACTATTTCCTCGGGAAGCGCTGTTTCATCCGCCACATTCTCGGCAAACCAATCTGTTTCGTCTTCTCCCTCAAGCACACTGAAAGGTATATGTTTCTTTTTGCGCAAATAATCAATAGCCGTATTTCGCGCAATGCGCATCAGCCATGTTTTAAACTGAGATTGTTGTTTGGAATAATTCTTAAGATTTTTCCACGCTTTTATGAAAGTTTCTTGCGCAATATCTTCAGCATCTTTTTCGTTGCCGATAAATCGAAAAACAAACGAGTACACCGGCTTTAGATGCCGCTGTACCAACGACGCAAAGCGCTTTCTTCGCCGCCCAGATATGCGACGACTAAATCCTCATCATCCTTCATATGAGTATGGTACTAGAAACATGCAGTATATACTTATATACGCAAGAATTGCCCATTCGGTTCCTTCTTACTATCCGTACCGCTTGAGATCCTTTTTCGCGCTCTTTAAAAATTTCCCAAACTGCCGATCCTTCTCTCTCCTGCCGACTTCGCCAAGCTCGTCATACGCCACTTCTTTCTTCAAGTTCAGGTAATTTTCGTACTGCTCTTTATCAATCCGTCCTGCCTTGAGCGCGGCGAGCACTTGGCAGCCCGGTTCGCTGGTGTGCGTGCAATCTGGATACTTACAGGATTGCGCGAGACCGGACAATTCATTGAAAGAACTCTCAATCCCTTCGTCCGCATCAGCAAGACCAACCTCGCGCATGCCCGGGTTGTCGATGACGGTACTGTCGTTTTCTAGGAAATACATCTGTCGTCCCGTTGTGATGTGTTTGCCACGGTCCGAATACTCGCTTGTTCCGCCGATCTTCACTGTTGCATGACCGAGTAAAGCGTTGATGAGCGATGATTTGCCCACACCCGACGATCCCAGGAAACAGTATGTCTTCCCGGGGAGGATATGTTCTCGAAGCAAATCTAACCCTTCGCTGTTTATCGTGCTTGTCGTGATGATATCGGTGCCGGGAAACCGTTCACGCATTGCGGCGAGTCTCTGTTCAAGATCTTCCTTCGATATGCGATCGATTTTATTCACGATGATTGCCGGCTCTATGCCGCCACTTCGAGCGAGCGCGAAATACCGTTCAAAGCGGTTCAGACTATAGTCACGATCCACGGATTCGACGACGAATGCGACATCTACATTCGTCGCAATGATTTGTGTCTCGTCCCTACTGCCCTTCGCAGTTCGGTCACCGTGTCGTCGCTGCATCACCGTGCGGCGTGGTAGCACATTCAGTATTACCGCTAGCTCATCGTCGAGCGGAGTAATTTCGACCCAATCTCCTACAGCCGGATAATCTTTTCTCGATGACGCTTCGTACATCCGTTTGCCGGTCACCTGCGCGCGATATTCACCGTTGGCATTCTTGACCTCATAGAGGCCTTTATGTTCCGCAATCACGCGAGCGGTCGTCTTCTTTTCCATATCGGATATTTATTATACATACTCGCATGAACATATAAGTTTGAACACCAAGGTCGGTACTGTACCCGTCACTACAAGCAATTCAAAGGTTCTTCCGCGCCTCTTCTCCCCTCTTTAGCAATGGGGGCCGGTATGGGTCGGTTTTGAGATGATTAAAGGATTCCCAGCAAGTTCTGAAGGGTGAACAGGCGGGGCGGTACTGTACCTAACTCTTGGGAGGAGACTCCTTCTTATCTTCATAAGCCATAGATAGAGCTTCTACCCATAGGGGACCAAATAAACCTTCCATGAGATCCTTTCCCTGTTCATTCCCAAAGTGCACTATCCTCATCTTATTCTCAGGAGTTATCGAAGCATCGTGTAGCCATTCTGGCCTGTCGTGCTTGGAAACGAAAAACATTAAAACGAGCTGCCCGATTTGGAATATATACCGTGTACCGCCGTTTTCACCTCGAATCCTACGAGGAGAGGTTATCACACTCGATGTCATGCGCCGTTGGGTATGACGCCAGGAAGAAACCAAACAGGGAAAATCCATTTGTTCCAATGGCATGTTTTCAAAAATCATCTTTCGTATGTCTTCCTCAATAGGTCCAAGCTGGACATTAGAAAAGAAAGGTCGTTTTGAGATACTTGATCGCCATAAAATGGATAACAGAAAAAGTTTGAACTTCGTATAATCTAAATTCTCACAAAGAGTAGATGTCAGTATCCCGTCTGGATGTAATACATTTTGAACTCGAATTTTCTCTTTTCCGGTAAAAAGTACTCGGTTAGCATATCCTTCCAGTGAACCTAGTGTTTCGTTATCACATCTTCTACATAAGATTCCACCTTCTTTCTCACCCGTCTGCATTTTCCGAGCACTAGCCACGTCTAATCCAGCGGTCATTATCATTTTATGATTTTCATCATACAAATCCTGATACATAAAATCAGGAATAATATGAGAATTCTTTATCAGATCTTCACTTTGTAAACACAGGCGGCATTTAGGCATGTCTTATGGTTTCAAATTTTGTTTTTGCCCATTTCTTTACCTCTTCAAGAATTAGAAAGGCAATAAATGTATTTGTAATAAATACGAGAATCGGATTAAAGTTGTGAAATTCCGGTGAAGTAAAGATTGCAATACCCGCATAGAGACCTATCCCCACTTCAAGGATTAGTATCAGAAAGTTCAAAAAATCCATGAGGAAAAAATGGAGTGTTTCTATCAAGGTAAGTTGTTTCTTTTTAAGCTGATATATATAAAAAGCGACAAGCAATAGAATACTTACTAAAATACTCGCCTCAAACCCCTGCACATTTTGTTGGCTTAAATAAACGACCTGAATCATGCCCGTAATTAGGACCAGACTACGGAATAGTAGTACAAACTGAAAAATCCAAAATAAAAATGCACAAATAAGAACTATTTTGAGAACCATCCATAGAATCCACTTATATTTCCCACCCAGTTTCATCTAGAAAGTATAACCCCGAAAAGCAAAAAACGCCCCAACGGGCGACTTTTGCTTAGGCGAGGTCGGTCGGCGCAGTACTACTGTCGTCTTTCTCAACGGGATTATAAATCTGACAATTGCAGTTGTCTGCACGGCACTCGGCATCCTTTTTAGTCGGTTTAGGATTCTGCCCTTGGGGAATAATCGTGAACCCATGATAATGCATAGTCCGGGCGTGACCGCAGTGGCACAACTCTTTCATCTGGCTAAGGAAATCTTTAGTCATAAGAAGTTTTGTTTATGTATACAGCTAGTTTTGTATAATTGATAGACACTTCTGATAAGCTTCACTTCCTGCTAGGTCAAATTTCGTCTTTGCCACACTCACGGCTTGCTGTTCCTGACGCGTTTCTGAAGATGAGGTCGAACTCGCAATATCACCGGCCGCTATAATACCCTTGTATTGCTGAGCATAAGATAAAAGTGCACTTTGATAATCGTTGCGTACTTTATCCCGAATGCTTTGCTCTAATGCTGGCCATGTCGCAAGCCATATAGAATTTTCCGCTTTGCATTTTTCGATTAGTAGCATTTGATTACCATTTGTTATCGGCACGGGTATAACTTCTTTGTTTTTTGGCGCAAGGGACTCTCTGTTCTCTGACACTGAACTCTCTGTTGTTGTCGTTGTGGCAATCACCGCTTCTTCGGCTGGTGCAGTAGGAACGATTTCTTGTGCAGGTGGAATACCTCCAAAGAATGCTCCTATGGATATGAAGACGCCACTTATTACTGCGCCTGTTTTTGCGAGTATGGAACCGATAAAGTTGAACATTCCTTAATAATAGCGCAAAAGCCGCCTTTCGGCGGCTTAGCGCACACGATGTCTTACGGGGTAGCGATTACTTATTTACCAAAGCAGACATTAGAGGAAGTATCACGAAGATTAGGAGAAGAAACCCGACGCCGATGAATGTCATTTTCTTGTCTTCAGGAAAGATTTTCATGTTGCATATTTTAGCACGGAAGGCACGACAAATGCCGTGCCTTTCGCTCCCGTGATGCCTGGCGGTACCGTACTGGTCCCAATGGGGGTCGGTACTGGTTCCTGGCGTCACAACCGTGTTGCGGGGATCGGAATCGAACCGATGTCTGGAGGTTATGGGCCTCCCGAGGTACCTCTCCTCTACCCCGCGATATAGACGGTACTATACCTATTTTGGGTGCGCTCTGCAACCCTATATCACCTTAAACTCGCGAAGAACTGATGCGTACTGCGCGATGGTGCGACGAGCAAGCGTTTCGGAAAGATCAAAGGCTGAGCCTTCGTGTGCGATCTGATTGCGCACTTTGTGCGCTTCCCACGCTTCTTGAAGCGAATGAAGCTCGGCCGGTTCAATGCTCTTTAATTTTTCGCCGACGCCGTCGCCGACGAATCCTTGTTTCGCCAAAGTGTCATCGAGCATAATGTCGGCTTCGATAATCGCCTCGCGCCACTGACTCGAAGTCGTTCCATCGACGAGCGATTCAATATGCTGCCAACGACTATTCGCGCCGCTTGCTGTTCCCGGCGCGGGAATGACTGTGCTATAAAATTCCTTTTCGCGTGCGCGAAGCTCAAAAAGGCGCATCGTCGCATACACGATAACGAAAAGCCCTATGACCGAGAGCGCATAACCGATAATGACAATCCAGAGCCACACATGCGCGAGAAGCGCCGAGAATTGAGTCATTTCAACTGAACCGTAACAAGTGCCGCGAAGGCACTCGTAGAGAAGACGGAAAAAATATTCAACATTAAGCTGGTTGGCTGCCATTGTTTCTAGTATACGCGGAGAGAAAGAAATATCGCGCCTTTTCCCCTACTTCGCCTACTCTACGCAGAGCGTTGCACCGATTCGCCGATTGCAAAAAGCAGATTTTCAGATTGATGCGGGGCAGTGAAATGAATGCCGACAGGAAGTTCCTTTCCCTCTCGTTCAACGGTACCCATCGGAACGGAGATTGCCGGCATACCCGTCAGATTCGCGAGAACGGTAAAAGCATCTTCGAGATAGAGCGAGAGCGGATCCGATTTATCGCCTATTTTAAAAGCCGGAGTCGGCATAGTCGGCGTCGCGATGATATCAACTTCTTGAAAAGCATTATTGAATTCGTGCGTCAGCTGTGCGCGGGCGGCATTAGCCTTCCGATAATACGCATCAATATATCCGGAAGAAAGCACGAAAGTTCCGAGTAGGATACGGCGACGCGTTTCTTCTCCGAACCCTTCGGTCCGCGAATCATTGTAATCAGCAAGAAGCGTTTCGCCGCGTTTCGCGAGGCCGTAACGCATACCGTCAAAGCGCGCGAGATTGGTTGAAACCTCTGCAAAGTTGATGATGTAATACGCAGCGAGTGCGGGCTTCGCTGAAGGAATTTCAATATCTTTCACTTTGAATCCGCACTTCTCGAGCGTTGACTGAAAACGCTCTAACACATCTTTATCAAGCGCATCGGCAAAAAGATGCATTGGCACGCCGATTGTTTTTATTTCTTTTTTCTCTGTTTTATATAATGCATCGGGAATAGAGGTCGCGTCTTTTTCATCCTGACCTCGGATGGCATCAAAAAGTATCTGGGCATCTTCAACCGTTTTAGCGATGGGGCCCACCTGATCAAACGATGACGCGGCGGCGATGACGCCCGAGCGCGACACTGCGCCGTAGGTCGGCTTCAATCCGATAACGCCGCAATAGCTCGCGGGATTTCTAATCGAACCGCCCGTATCGGTGCCGAGCGCGGCAATCGCCATATGTGCGGCGACTGCCGCCGCTGAACCGCCTGAAGTACCGCCGGAGACGCGAGCCGTATCGTGCGGATTCTTCGTCACTCCAAAAGCAGAGTTCTCAGTGGAGCCACCGAGAGCGAATTCGTCCATATTCGTGCGCCCGAGGAAAAGTGCTCCTGCATCCTTTAATTTTTTAATAACCGTCGCATCATAGGTCGCGTGATAATTCTCTAACATCTTTGATGCTGCGCTCGCTATCTTCCCTTCTATTAAAATATTATCTTTTATCGCGAGCGGAATGCCACAGAGAAGTCCCTCGCTTCGCTCGGGATCTTCGACGGCACGATCAATACGCTCTTGCGCGGATTCTATCGCCGCATCATCGGCGTCAAATAATTCCAGATACGCATGCAGTTCTGGATTCTTCGCGTGCGCAGTCTCAGCGCACGCATCCCAGAGCTCGCGGACGGAACATTCCCGCGCGCGGAGCGCGCGGGCAGCTTCTGCAATTGTCATTTCATTCAGCTTCATATCTGAAATCGGCACAAAGAAAAATGGTAGTAAGACTTGGCCTAGCGGCCCGGAGCGCGACCATTTTTCTTTGTGCCGATGAAAGATTACTCATAAGAAATAATTTGTTTAACCGAAAGTGCATTGCCTTCGCGTGCAGGAAATTGCTCCGCGAGTTTCTCGGTGTACATTCCCGCGGTATGCGGTTCGCCGTCGGCGCGCATTACATTACGCAATAGCGGCCTGTCTCCTTGTCCGCGCCGCAAGGCTTCGCCTTGCGACATCTCGACCGTTGATACGGTCTCGACATACGCGAGTATCGCGTCGAATTCTCTCGTGAATTTCTCGAGCTCTGCATCCTCAACTTTAATGCGCGCGAGCGCCGCGAGCTTCCGTACCTCTTCCGTTGTTGCCATAACGAATACTGTACCACAACACTTATGAACGGCTCAGACCGTCTGAGCCGTTCTGTTTATGTCCCCAATTTCTTGAGGAATTCGGATTCAGATATGATTGAAACATCTAATTGTTTCGCTTTATCAAACTTGCTGCCCGGATTTTCGCCTGCGACGACAAACGAAGTTTTTGAGGAGACGGATACAGCAGCTTTCCCGCCGGCCTTCCGCACGCGCGCTTCGGCTTCTTCCCGCGAGAGGGTCGGCAAGGTACCGGTTATGACAACTGTTTGTCCGGTGAGCGGACCCTTTGGCGGCGCAATCACTTTTTTGATTTTCAAATGTTTTTCAAGGCGCGCTAGAAGTGCGAGATTATCTTTGTCCTGAAACCACTGTGCTACTGCGCGTCCAATAATCGGACCGATGCCTTCTATGTTTGAAAGCTCACTCTCAGTCGCTTCCGCGAGACGCTTCAGCGTACCAAAGTGCGTCGCGAGAAGAAATGCGGTCTCATCGCCTACATGCGGAATGCCAAGACCGACAAGTAATCGATCAAATGACACTTCACGAGAAGCACTGATGCCGTCCAAAAGATTTTGCGCTTTTAATTCTTCAAAACCCTCGAGTTGGAGCAATTCATCTTTCGTCAGCTCGAACACATCATCAAAGTCAGAGACCAAGCCGGATTCCATAAGAGCCCGAACCGTTTCGCGCCCCATACCGTCTATATCAAGCGCACTCTTCCCTGCAAAGTGAATAAGCTTGCGCGCCTGTTGCTCAAACGAACCTGCCACGGCACACCGGTGCGCCGCCTCGCCCTTCACTCGTTCAATGGCGCCATCACCGCCGCAGAGCGGCGAATGAGTCGGGAATTTCCATTCTTTCGCTCCTTCCGGGCGCAGCGCTTTAATCACTGAAACAATTTCCGGAATGACATCGCCAGCTTTCTGTAAGATGACCGTGTCGCCGATGCGAATATCTTTCGTCACAATAAAATCTTCATTATGCAGAGTGGCACGCGAGACGACAGAACCGGCAACCGCAACAGGGCGAAGATGAGCGACGGGAGTGAGTTTCCCGGTGCGACCGACCTGCAACGAAATATCCTCAAGAATCGTTTCCACTTGTTCAGGCGGAAATTTATAAGCAAGAGCGAAGCGCGGCGCCTTGCCGGTATAGCCAAGCGCTTCCTGCATCGCGCGCGATTCAACCTTCATCACTATGCCGTCAATCTGATAATCGACTCTTTCTCGCGCGCTTCCATTCCATTTCTGCCAATACGCGAAAACCTCTTCCAGAGAATCAGCATGGTGCCGTTCAGGATTAACAGGCAATCCGAGAGCAGCCAAATATTCGAGCTCCTCGCTTTGCGTCAGTGGAAATGTTTCAGTCGTTTGAGCGACATCATACATAAATGCGCCAAGTGGACGAGTGGCCGCAATCGAAGGATCCAATTGGCGAATAGAACCTGCGGCGGCATTGCGCGGATTCGCGAACAACGGTTCGCCACGATTCTCTTGTTGAACATTCAATTTCGCGAAGCCGGAACGCGTGAGATAGATCTCGCCTTCAACGATGAGATCAATAGGACGCGCAAGCTTTTCAGGAATTTCGCGTATCGTGCGGATATTATGAGTAACATCCTCGCCAATGACGCCATCGCCGCGCGTCGCGGCTCTCGCGAGCAATCCTTTTTCATAGGTTAAAACGATCTTGAGCCCGTCAATTTTAAGTTCCAGATCGTAGACAGGAACGCCGTCGCTTATCTTGCGTACCCGTTCATCAAATGCGCGAATTTCTTCTTCAGAAAATGCATCATTAAAAGACCATTGCGGAACGATGTGACGCACCTTTTGGAGAGATGGAAGTGCCTCGCCTATAATGCGCCCCGTTACTGAGTCGGCGTGTGCGAGTTCGGGGTAGTGTTTTTCGAGTTCGCGCAATTCCCGATAGAGCGCATCATATGCGTCATCCGAGACTTCCGGCGCATCCAGAGTGTAATACTTGTGAGCGTACCGAGAGAGCAGCTCATGAAGCTTTTCTGAGCGCATCCGTGCCTTTTGTGGAGCCATAATACTACTATACCCGATTTGATTAATAGCGAGAGCCTATGCCTCGAGACACAAAACGCGCTCCATTCGGATTTGCTACGGTGGCACAGGACACATCGTACCCTTGCGAAAAGATGTAGGTAATCTGTGGACTGCTGTCGTATTTATAAACTGTCACATCCGCACAACGAGTATTTGAATCTAGCGAAATGCGTTCAGTAACAGCAAGTCGAGTAGCGTCATATGCATAGCTTAATTGTGTCGCCGATGCTCCATCGCAGGTAATGACCTGCGGAGGATTGCTCGAACTGTGCGATTCGTAATCAAAGAGATTCTGCTGTTGATCTGCATACAGAGCGCATTCCATTCCGGCATCGGCTGCATAGAATGCGTATTGCGACCGAATGGCTGTTGAGGCGAGAATCTGCTGTTTATAGCCGAGAGAGCTGAGCGCGAGACCGAGCGTGAGCATCACCGACATGAAAATGACAGAGACGAGGAGCGCAAACCCATTTTTTTTATTTTTCATTGCCATGGAGTGAGATGATCGGTAATGGTCACCGAGCGCGGAATACCGTGATAATTCCACGAGACCGTTGAAATAATGCGCTCTTCGGTAGGAGAAATATCAACCACTTGAATAGTGCGCGTAAATGCGGTTACGGTTCCATTTGAATTTTGTTGGGTATAGACATGTGTGGGCGCAAGATAGAGCGGCGTACAAGAGGTAGTCGGCTGTTGTATAGACTTCGCTTCAGAGCACGGAGCGGTCGTGCCGCCGTTTGAGCCAGGGCATGACCATGTCCAGAAATTAGTTCCGTCTACTTCATTGGTGCTCGAAAGAGGAGAAATACAGTCGTAATGTGTTGTGTCGCACACGCCATTAACTGGCTGAACGGCACACGCAGAAGTGGTAAATGTCGCTATTGTACCTAATCCTGTACCACCAGAGTTCGTAGCGTACGCACGATAGTAGTAAGTGGTGCTACAGGTCAAGACTGAACTGGGAACGCCAGTAAATGCGCCGGTGCTGAAAGAGCCGTTCTCAACAGTGGTGGCAATAGGAGTTGCTAATGAAGAGTCAGTACCGTACACGAAGCCTCGAACAGTAGCGTTCGTTCCGCCAACTGCCGTAATACTACCGTTAAATACAGCAGCTGTAGTAGTTATTGATGAGGCATCCTGTGTGGTGACGGTCGGAGCTGAAACTGGCACAGTATAAGTTATTGATAAATACGGCTTATTCGTTGCTTCTACCGAACTGCCAAATACGGCAAATTCAGTCCCTGTTGGGGTATTATTGCCATAATCTCTACTCGATAAGAGAGCCACATAAAAAGTGCTCCCCTTCTTTGCGAAGATCGAATTTAAACCTACCTCACTGAACGGCCCCATACTGTTCCAGCCGGCAACAAAATTTGCAGAAGACCATGCCGATGAATTTAAGATTATTCCGCTGGAGTAGACTCCGCTTGCCTGCCAACCGTTGAAGTTTATAAAATCATCGCTAGAAAGTGTTGGGCCATAGGCGTCGGCGCCAAAAAGAAAGATATTGAAATCAGTATTTGAAAAATCCCATGCTCCATACAGATAGAGCGTAGCGGCGCTTATCGTTGCCATATCAGGGATAGGAAATGAAAGAAAAGTTCTATAATTTCTATAAGTAATAGGACTAATAAATGTCTGACCTACGCGCAGGTCATTCACATCTGATATTCCAGATGTTGCATTTCTTGCTGTTAAATAAGTTGTTTTTGATGTATACACATAGCCGTCATTCTGGGTTATTACTGAAGTAGTCGGGTCAACTATCACAGGGAATGCAGCTTTTGTTGTGTCCACACTGTAGGTGAGAATATCTTCCGTTTTACTTTCGCTGACTGGTATATCTTTCCCATCGGCATCTATGGCGGTTGGTGGCAGTGTTGTTATCGTTGATTCTCCTGCTGACTCGGTAACTTTCCACGAAAATGTTGTCGGGGCCGTATCATCTTTTAGCGTAATGGTTTCTTTTATTCCTGTGCTTAAGGTCTCCACAGTGATGGCCAATGAAGCAGATTCGTCAAAGAGCGCTTCGTATGCTATCCAGCTATTCCCGACGGAAAATTTGTAATTCCAAGGCTTGTCGGCGAACCAAGTTGCCTTGTAATTACCAGCATCGACAAATGCGTCGTAGGTTTTAAAAGGATTCAGCTTCGCAATAGCTGGTATGTCATGAATGGAAGCATCAATTTCTTTATACACTAAACGAGTAGCATCGAGATAGTATTTGTCACTGGCGTAAATATGCGTCGTCAATTCATTCGGATTGTTCCCTTTGAAAGTTTGTGTATTCGGTGTCCGCATTGAAACAATTTCTTCGCCAACACTTCGTGTGGCTATCTCTTCTGCTGAAGAATTGAATTCTTTATCGATGTCGGACTGTTGCCAATAAATGAAACCAGCTAGTACCGCACAAACGATGAGAGTAATCGCGACAATCCAAAAGATTCGGAAAGAAAAGCGATGTTTCATAGCGGGGCCGAGCATGCTTGGATTGAAAAGCCGCTTCCCGAACCCATCGGCAATGTCGGATCAAGCGTGCAAGTCGTGGTACGACACGGGGTAATTGCCTCGAGGAAATTATTCCATGCAACGGTTGAAATATCAGAACCTCCTGCGTTATATGCGGTGAGATAGCCGTCATCACGCACCCACCGCACATATTCAATCCCCTCTTGCGCGAGATACGAGGCGGTAAGCTGGTCGCGGGCGATATTCGCCGCGACGAGCGCACTGTTCGCAGCGAAGAATGCGCCTGAGATCGCCAAAGTAAGAATAGTAATGGCTACCAATGTTTCTATGAGAGTAAAAGCTTTGAATCTTTTCATAGTTATAAGTCTGGGGTGCGCATCGTCGCTCCAGTTTCTACCGTGAAGTATTCAATATCTCCTTTCCCGGAAGAAACTGAACCTGAAGCGATAATGGTAACATGCGGTTGATGCTCATCGCCTGGCGTCGTGCCAGAAACATAGAACGAAAGTGAAGAAACAGTGACTGACGGATCAGTGAGAATGCTTGATAGGCTGTTAACTGTTTGCCGTATCGTATTCCCTGAAAGACTGTATGTAACCGACACGCCCTTCGAATTCGTAAAAGAAAATGTAGAGCCGCCGCTTGAACAATCGCCGCCGCCATTGCAGGAATAATCCATTCCCATTCTGATATTGCGCGTCATGGTTTCAAGCGCGAACGAGAGATTGTCTATGCCAGTAGCAGTGCCCTGCGCTCGCTCAGTCAAGCTAATCATAACGATATACGCGCCGGAGACGAGCGTCATAACAAGCGCGAAAAGTCCAACAGCGACGATGAGTTCAACAAGCGTGTATCCGCGAGATTTTTTCATGGGCAGGAAGTTGCTTTCGCGGTTATTTGCCCAGATGCAGCAACTGAAATGAATCGCGTACCGCCTTGTGGTGATGCAACCTTCATACAAGCGGAAGTATACGAAGAACCATTCGCTCGTATAAATGCATCCGGATTTGGCCGTGCGAACACAATGTCGAGTGAAGACAGACTTCCTCCTTGGGCATAGGCGCACGACCAATTGCCGTTAAACGCACAGAAGTCGCTCACCGTGATGCCGTTCCCGAGCGTATACTCAATCACTTTTTGGTCCTGACCTGCTGTATAAATACAGTCGCCGGGCTGTGCGTCGGGGGCACTCACACCGCCAACTGGTACTCCATGACAATTGAACGCACTTGGAGACGATGGATATGTATCTGCAAAAAAAGTGAATATACTTGGAGTACCTTTCTGAAAATGAACACCGTATCCTGCATTTGTGATTACTCCGGATGCGCGACTGGAGAGACCATAGGTCTCGGCATCGCGCAGCGTGAGAGCGATATCGTAGGTAGCATTTTGTAGTATGAGCGTTTTATTGAATGAACTCTGGCTGGTCATCACAATTGACATAATAATGCCAATAATCGCCAGCACTACGATAAGCTCAGTCAGTGTAAAGCCCTTCGATGGATTCGCAGAGCTCACCACAGGCAGACTCAGGACATGACTGCGACGAAAATGAATGGATTCCATTGTGTGAAGTAGGCAAGGAGGAAACCAGCAGCGAGAAAAGGTGCGAACGGTACCTCAACTCCTATTCTAGAGCCACGAGGCCTCTTCGCCAATATCAATAATCCAATAACCGCGCCGATCCAAAATGAAAATACGAATCCGGGAAGTGCTGCAGGACCAACGAGGAGTGCGAGACCGAACACAAACGGTGCATCGGCAAAACCCATTGCACGACCGCGCGAGATGAAATGAATAAGAGCGAGAGAAAGCGCGATAAGGAACGCAATGATGACGGTGTTAAGAAATGCAAAAAAAGATGGCGCGAGCAAAAAACCGGTTATGGCGCTCGCTGTTATAAACAATATGAGAAGCACTGAAGGAAGTATCTGATGTGCAAGATCATACAGAACGAGAGCAAGAAGCAAAGAAAGTGAAAAGAACATGCCGAAAAGTGCGGCGGACAAACCGAGCTGAGCATACGAGAGCGAAAAGAGCCCGCCGAGAAGAATCTCTGTAAGCGGAGCAGAAAGAGAAAGAAACGCTCCGCAACAGCGAGCCTTCCCTCTTTCTAGAAGATAAGAAAAAATGGGTACAAGCGCAGAGGGAGGAAGTTGCGCATTACACGCATCACAACGAGAACGGCCGGTAAGAAATCCTTGACCCGTGTTCAGACGCGCGACGAGCACCCCGATGAAACTCGCTATAACCGCGCCGAGTGCAAAAAATACCATTGTAACAAGCAGAGGCATTACTGCATCATAGCAGAAGCCCCAAGCTGGGGATTTCTTTTCCCTACAAGAGATCAGAAATCGCTATCAGTTTATGGGCACAAGTAGGTACCCGCGGTTGGTACCGTATCAGCCTTTTTCATACCACGACTATCTATACAAAAGCCTGTATTGCTCCCTGTATTGTTGAATAGAGGTACATACACTGCCCAATCTTGAGAGCTCCCAGTCGCTTCTATGGCGCATATGGTCTTGCTAATTGTACCCGCGGTACCTCCAGCTGCCTGATCTGCTTGAGCGATAGCTGCTTTCACATTCGCATCTAGGAAGAACATAGAAGTAGCAAGTGTACACGCTGCTGAGGTCGGTCCAGCGGCTGCGGCATTCGTGCCGTATTTCATATTGGTGTCGTAGTACATGACGGACTGGGTCAAAACAGTCGAAAGATTCGACTTAATTGTGGCATCGTTGCCCTTCGAACGGGCGGTGTTAAGCGATGCGAGCACGACTGCCGAGAGGATACCAATAATAGCGATGACGACGAGCAATTCGATAAGGGTAAATCCACGATCTATTTTTAATTTCATATGCGTACAGTATAGTCCATATAATCATTATGGGAAAAAGAAATCCCCAATGTGGGGATTTCTTTTTCTTGACAAGAATGTCAGGAAAATGCTGTTAGTTTATAAGCAAGCGAAACCGGTCGGTACTACATCAAGCTTAGATACTCCCGTGCTATCAATACAGATACCGGTATTGCTCCCTGTATTGTTGTAGAGAGGCGTATACACCACCCATGCTTGCGTGCTACCCGTTGCTCCTATTGCACAAGTAGTCTTGCTAATTGTACCCGCAGTACCTCCGGCTGCCTGGTCTGCTTGGGAAATAGCCGCTTTCACATTCGCATCTAGGACGAACATGGAGTTCGCAGTTGAACATGCTGCTACGGTCGGTCCAGCGGCTGCGGCATTTGTGCCGTAGTTCATATTGGTGTCGAAGTATATGGCGGATTGAGTAAGAATTGTCGAAAGATTCGATTTAATCGCAGCATCATTACCCTTAGAGCGGGCGGTGTTAAGTGATGCGAGCACAACTGATGAGAGGATACCGATAATAGCGATGACGACGAGCAACTCAATGAGGGTGAAACCTCGGGAACGATTGTTATGCATAATATATTTTGTGTGATTAATAGCTGAATTGTACGCTTATATTTCGCCCTTAAAAACAGGGGTGTGGATAACACTACTACCAAGCGAGCGAACCAAAAGATATTCTTAACATCTTTTGTGAGCGAGCGCAGGGAGGAAGGATGTCTTCATCCTTACATCGCACCAGCAAGATTGTAGATCGGAAGCAATACTGCCGCGAGGAGCGTTCCGACGCCGAGACCAAGAAGAACAATCATAATCGGCTCAATAAGACCGACCAGTGTGTCAACAGCATTGGTTACCTCGCGGTTATAGAATTTGGCGAGCGTCGTAAGGATTTTCCCGAGTTCTCCGGTTTCTTCGCCGACCTTTGTCATCGCAACCATAATGCCCGGGATCTCCGGATGCTTGCCGAGAGCATCAGATATAGAGGATCCACCCTTCACATCCATTCCAACCTGTGCGAGCACCACGGCATACGCAGCATTCCCAACAACCGAACCGGTAATTTCTATCGCCTCAATGACCGAGACGCCGGAAAGAAGCATGGTGGAAAAATTGTCCGAAATACGCGCGAGATACAGTTTTTTATACAAATCACCAACATACGGAACCGAGAGCTTCAGTCCGTCTAAAACGAGTTTGCCTCGTTCCGTCTTCCTTAATTGCCAGAGATAAAATCCGCCTGCCACAAGCACGATAAGTATGAAAATGCCGTAACTGACGAGGAAATTTGAAAATCCGATAACGATACTAGTGTAAATCGGCACTTCCTGGCCGGAATCAATCAGCACACTGCTAATCTTCGGAATAACGAGCGTGAGCATAAGCGCCATAACGCCGAAGAAAACGACAATGACAAAGACCGGATAGATGAGCGCATTTTCTGCTTTGCTGGCAATATCGTAGGAGCGGTCAAGGTAATCTGCGAGATACATAAAGGTTTCTGACAATTTGCCTGACTCTTCTCCTGCACGAACCATATTCACATAGAATGTTGAGAAGACTTTCGGATGGCGGGAAATCGCCTTACTGATAGGGCTTCCTCCCTGAAGATCGTCGCCAATCGAGGAAAGAATAACGGCGAGTTTTTTGTTATCAACTTCGCTCGCCAGAAGACGAAACACGCGAAGCGCCGATACTTGAGCTTCAAACAAGGTTGCTATCTGGCGCGAGAGTATAACGACATCTTTGTTGGATATTCTGCCGAAGAATGGAATATCTATATTAAGAAGTGATTGCTTTCCTCCCGTCGATTCAATCATTGAAATAATAAGATTGCGCCGCTGAAGCGAGGAAACAGCGACCTCTTGCGAAGGAGCTTCAATGGTTCCATCTCGTTCGTGCCCGTCCTGATCGATTGCGTTGTATTTAAAAAGCATAGAATAAATAATTAGAGATACCGCTCAAAAGTTTTTGAATCCAGAGCGTGTTCGTAGGCGTGCTCGACGGTTACTTCTCCCCGCTTTACGAGCTCGGCAAGCGAGCGGTCCATATCAATCATGCCTTCTTGCGAAGAGGTCTGAATAACGGTGTCAATCTCGTGCGTGAGCGAATCGCGGATAAGCGTGCTCACCGCATTATTGTTGATGAGAAGTTCATACGCAGGAATAAGCCCGCCCGATATCCGCGGAACAAGCCGCTGAGAGAAAATGCCTGCGAGACTTCCGGCAAGCTGTGTGCGCACCTGGCCCTGCTGCTCGGCAGGAAACATATCAATGATGCGATCAATAGTCTGCGAAGCATTATTTGTGTGAAGCGTGGACAAAATGAGATGTCCAGTCTCGGCAGCGGTTACCGCTGAAGAAATAGTCTCATAATCACGCATTTCGCCGACCATAATGACATCGACATCTTCGCGAAACGCGCTTTGCAGCGCCGTATGGAAATCAAATGCATCAATATGAACCTCGCGCTGATGAATAAGCGATTTCTTCGGCGTAAAGACATACTCAATCGGGTCTTCAATAGTGAGAATATGCTCGGTGCGCGATTCATTGATGCGCTCAATCATGGCGGCAAGAGTGGTTGACTTCCCCTGCCCTACCGGTCCAACGACAAGAAAGAAGCCTTGCTTCCTCTGAGTGAAAACTTCCAGTACCGATGGCAGATTTAACTCTGAAAAAGTCTGAATCGCACTTGGCACGAGTCGTAGAGCAAGCGCGGTTGCTCCCTGTACACAGTAACCGTTGACGCGGAAACGAGCGTTTTTCTTATGCTCATAAGAAATATCGACATTTTGGTTCTCTTTGAACGAATTCCAACGATCCGCGGGCACAATGCTCTTCAGCATTGCCTCGGTTTCTTCGCTCGTAAGCGCCGCGTGCTTCGTGATAGGAACGAGCGCGCCGGCCACACGAATCATAGGCGGTCCTCCGGCAGAAATATGGAGGTCAGAACCTCCTTCTGCAACAACGAGATCAAGAAGCTCTTCGAGACGATTGTCGGCAGCCATAATGCTTATTTTTTAGAAATTGCGTCATGCACATCCTTTTTAAGGTCAGTCGGATGTTCTCTTTTAATAATACGCACCGTTTCGGCGAGCACTTCAGAAGGAATCGCAGACGCTTTTATAATATAACCGTCAGCGGAAAGCTGTTTTGCCTTCTCAATATCGGAGTCTTTGCCTTGATTTGAAAGAATGATAATCTTCGCACCTTTAGCGAGATGATCCTTTTGTATCGCCTCAAGCGCTCCGAAGCCGCCAATGCCCGGCATAATCAAATCGAGCAAGATAACATCCGGAACAACGATATCTGATTTCCGAAGAGCGGTCAGCAAATCTTCTCCGCTGCCAAACGCCGTTACCTCGTGACCGTCGTTCTTGAACTTCACCGAATAGAGGTCGAGGAGGAATTTATCATCATCAACAAGGTAGACGCGATAAGCCATTGTTGTAAGTATACTATACTCCCGAGTCAATCTTTTCCCTCCTCGAGGAAAAGTTCTCCGCCAAGCGTATTAATCTCTTCAAATGGAATCTCTCCGGCAAGCGCCTTCATAATGGCGTCTTCTCGCATGGTGAGCATACCTTCAGCTCGAGCAACAGCGTAAAGTCTCTCTTCTACCGGCTCTTTGAGCACAACTTGCTCAAGCTTTTTATCCATATGCAATATCTCAAAGACCGCCGTGCGACCGCGTGTGCCATTCGGAGAGTCAGCCGTTGGGCTCGCGTGATAGAACTCCTTGAAAGGCGGCAATGCATCTTGATATTCTTTCGGCAAATCAGCGAATTGTCGGCCAAGAAATACTTTTAAGCTATCGGTAATTGGGAAAGGTTTCCCTGCTCCAGGGCTCAGCTTCCGAAGCAGCCGTTGCCCGATAACGGCAACGAGCGTAGGCGCAATAAGGAAAGGATCAACACCCATATCTATGAGACGAGGTATCGCACCAATTGCGGTGTTGGTATGGATAGTTGAAAAAACAAGGTGGCCAGTAAGCGCTGCTTGAACAGCGAGAGCCGCTGTCTCTTTATCGCGAATCTCGCCGACCATAATGACATCAGGATCCTGACGAAGAATTGAACGGAGGCCATTCGCAAAGGTGTAGCCGATTTCTGGCCGGACTTGGCTCTGCGACACACCAGGAATCTCGTACTCCACTGGATCTTCAAGCGACACAACATTTGCTATTTCGCGATCAGTTTCTGAGAGCATCGCGAAGAGTGTTGTTGATTTACCAGAACCAGTCGGACCGGCGATGAGAATAATACCGTACGGGACTTTCATCATATCGCGAATCGCAGCAAGATTGGTGCTCGTAAATCCGACCGATTCGAGAGTTGTTGTTGTCGATGACTGGTCAAGAATACGCATCACGATCTTTTCGCCATATTCAGTCGGAAAAGTGGAAACGCGGAAATCAATACGGCGATTCTCAACGCTTGCTGAAAATCGGCCATCTTGCGGTTTTCGTTTTTCGTCCAGTCGCAATTTAGAAAGAATTTTAATTCGAGCGACAACCGCTTCATGCACTTTTATTGGAAGCTCGAGAGAGGTGTGGAGGTCGCCATCCATGCGGAAACGAACTCGCGTCTTGGCTGGCAAAGGCTCGATATGAATATCGGACGAACGGCCTTCAATAGCGTAGCGCAATATTGTTGAGACAATTTTCGTCACCGGAGCATCCTCTTTCAGAGTTTCGTGAGCGCCAGTAAGAACAAGATGCTCTTCTTCAAAATCCATTGCCTCTTTGGGTGAAGCCGAAGCGCCTTTTTCGGCAGACTCTTCGGCAGTTGCCGGCTTCGTCGTCGTCTCATATTCAGAAAGAGCATTGCCAATTTCTCCAGGGAGATTTTTGTATGCGTCAAGCACCCGATCGAAGTCCTGGCTGGTGATAAGAAATATTTTATACGGAATACCAATCTTGCCGGAGATAAATTGTAGTGCATCAAGCGCTTCGATATTGTCCGGATCGACAATACCAACTTCTAGAGCACCGTCCACCATATCAAGCGGTACAAATCCGTAGTGGCGAGCGGAATCAATGGGAACATAACTGAACACCTCTTGATTTGCAGGAGGTTCGCCGAGAAGGCGAACAGGAAGTCCGTATGTCTTCCCCGCTTCTCCTAGTGCGTCTGCGAGCGAAACTCCATGCTCTCCTAGCACTTCAGCGATTGGACGCTTCTTCGCAAGTTCTGCTTCAACTATCGCACGATCGCTTGCCGAAAGGAATCCTTTGTCAACAAATAATCCAAGTAGATTCATTACTCAATGTGCGTTTATACCGGCAACAGTAGCAAAGGGATCAAGACGGCCGGCAGGCTCTGGAGTAATCGGCGTCGTCAGATCGACAAGCGCGTTAAACCGCGGATCAGAAAAAATACTGTTGTCGAATGAGATAGGCGTCAACTTACTGACCAATACTTGGAATTCGGTCTGGGCTTGATTTCCGGATTCGCTCTCTAAGAGAGGAGGTTGTTCTGTTCCCGTAGAGAAATACCAGTAAATGCCTGCCGCCGCAATGAGAAGAACAACAACAGATATGGTGGTGGAATTAGTAGTGGTGTCGAATTTCATATTTTTAAATTGATTAACGCAACCAATAGAGACGCATATTCATCTGATAGGTGTAAATACCCGTGTTGGAACCATTTACGACGATATCACGGACATCTAACAAGCGTTCGCTCTTCTCAATGCCAGTAAGGAACGCCTGAAGTGCTGTGTAAGTGCCGACTGCGGAAAGAGACAAATCAACTGAGCTTATCGGACTCGCACCAGAAACTGGCAGAACTCCGTCAGAAGAATCTTCTGCGGTATTCGCAGAATTTGCTGTAACATCAATATTAGAGAGCGAGAGTCCAGAGCGCGCAGCAAGCGCATTCATATCAAGAATAAGTCCAACATTATCTACTGAATCAGGAAGGAAGACAGCAAGCCGTGCGAGATTTACGGGATCAATCGCGTTGCGTGCGGAAGCAAGTTCATTTTGTTGTGCGGTGTACTCGCCTGCAGCGACAAGCGCATTTTTATCACCTTCAATAGCGGCCTTCGTTACAGCTATATTACCAGTCCATGTCGGACGGATATATCCGAAGAAAATACCGATGGCAACAAGTAAAGCGAGAATGGGAAGGATGCGGCTGTTCATGGCGTGGTTGTTGCGGTTGAAGTTGCTATGGGCATACTCGGTGTGGTAATGGACTCTTTCGGAGAGAAAGCGATGAGTTTCGGGTCGAGCGAAGAAGAAAGTGTAAAAGATACTGAATTGTCTTTCGAATCGATGGTGATATTAGAAAAGATGGCATCTTTAATGCGTCCATCTTGAGAAAATGTCAGAGAGGCGGCTGCAAGTGCATTAAAGCTTTTCGCAACGCCCGATCCGTCAAAATTCACTGTTCCCGCGTCATTCATCGAGAGATGCATTGAGGAAAAACGAATAGTGGTGGGGATAAGAGTGCTGAGCGACGAGAAAAATCCAGAAAACGCCGTATGATTTGCAAGAAGCGTTTCCCCAGAAGAGAGGCGATCGCGAAGCCGTACGAATTCTTCAATGGTTGCCGGATCTATCGCTGCTTGCGCCTGTGCAAGCTCTGCATCTTTCGCGACCTTGTCTGTCGAAAGTATTCGGCCATAAAAGAAAATGCCGATGGCGAGTACGAAAACGATACAGAGAACAATATATGAAATAAAACCGAATATGCCGACAAAGTCGGTAGCGGACCGGCGAGAGGTAGCGGACGCCGAATGAGGAACAAATGAAGTTGGTATGGTAGGAGGGAGCATTTTGTCTTCAGTATACGATACTTATACAAGCATCACTCACTACATCTGTTCATATCTCTTCAAGTTTTCGTAATGCAAGACCGACTGCGACCGCAAATTCTGGACCGATTTCTTGAAGGATTGTTCGCATGAAGGCCGGCGCCTCAGTTTTAGCAAATGGATCCGCAACGCGCACATCTATTGAGAAAATATTTTTTGCGTAGGTGCCGAGTTCTTTCGTCACTCCCCCGCCTCCAGTAAGCACGATAGAAGTGACTGATTTTTTATTTTCAGTCTCATATTGTATGAGAACGCGTCGCGCCTCTGAAAAAATGCGGGAGAAGACAAGTTCAGGAGAGCCGAGCGCACTGTCGCCTCCGATGCCCTGTTCTTTTTTCAGCACTTCAGCTCGAGCAATAGAGACATTCCCAGAGATTGCTATAGCGCGAGTGATGTCCTGACTCCCTGCGTTTATCGCATGAGAAAGCGCAACGACTCCTCGTTCAACGACATACACCTTTGTTGAGGCAGCACCGACATCAAGCACCATCACCGGTTTCACTGGCTCGTCAACGACCGCGCGAATCGTGCTGAAAATTTCAATTTCATAGAAACTCGCGGAAAGTCCCGCTCCGGTCATAACGCTTTGAAGCAACGAGAGTTCATCATTATGGACGGCAACAACAAGCACTTCAACCTTTCCTCGCACGGCAGCGCTTTGCGAAGGGTCGGCCGCGGGCACAATAAACCAATCAAGTTGCACCTCGCTCGCCGATATAGGAATATATTTGCGCGCCTCAAGCTCAATGATGGTTTTTTGTTCTTTTGGATCTTCACGATATGGCAATTCGACAAGAGTAAGCAACGAACGAGAATATGGAATGGAAACGCCGGAGCTCTTCGTCGTTACCTTCGCTTCGCGCAAGAGGTCTTTCAGCGTTTCAGTGACTTGTTCGGCAGAAAGATTTGTCGCTTGTCCGACATCTCCTCCGCCATAGGGGCCGAGCGCAAGTTCGCCATAGGTTTCGAGTACCGCCTTGCCGTGCTCCTTACGCAACTGCACGACCTTTAAGGACGAAGAGCCGATATCGACTCCGATAACGCTCTTTTCTTTTTTTGCAAAGAGATTGCCGAGGAACGACATATGAGAGAATAATACCATGATGCATTGGCTCGACTTCCTCTTTCCTCCGCGTGTGGATGAAATTGCATTACGCGACATTTCCAATGATGACTTTCTCACGCTCGTCGTTCCGCAACTCGTATCAGAAACGCGACCAGATACGGTTATGCTCCTCCCTTTTTCTGATGCACGAGTGCGCACGGTTATACACGAGGCAAAATATCACGGAAGTAAGCGAGCTTTCCAACTTCTCGCGCTCGCGCTCGCCGAATATCTCCGCGATGCCGATGATGCGGATTCTCGAAGATCCTATATAGTGCCGATACCGCTCGGAGCGATGCGGCGGAAAGAGCGTGGCTTTAATCAAGTTGAAGAGACGGTGCGAAATGCCATTCGCAGTCTTGGCGAAGAAGAAATACATTCGTTTGTTTTAACACCTGACTTACTTATCCGTACGCGCGAAACCAAGTCGCAGGTCTCTCTTCCCCGCCATAAGCGCGAAGAGAACATGCGCGGCGCCTTCATCGTCTCGCCGAAGCTCGAAGAGCGAAGGCGGATTAATCCTGCATATACTTATATAGTGATAGATGATGTCCTCACGACCGGCGCTACGCTCCAAGCTGCCGTTGACGCACTGAAGAGCGCCGGCGCTACACACATCATTCCGCTCGCTCTCGCGCACTAAATTTGATAAGGTGCAAAGGTACGGAGATGTGGCTGAGTGGTCGAAAGCACCTCGCTGCTAATGAGGCAGGCCCGTAAGGGTCTCGTGGGTTCAAATCCCACCGTCTCCGCAAAAACAAGGAGCAGAGCGACTATGTTTTTGCAGGATGCCGAATGTAATCATGAGGCACCGCATGACAAAAACAATCGCCGGCACAAAGCGTCGGCGATTGTTTTTTGCGCAAAGCGCAAAACTTCTGCTGTTAATTGCAACCGCAGCAACCCTTGTGTTTGAAAACAAGAAGAAGCGCCGAGAGTCCAACAAGCAGATAGACGGCAGTTTCAACTGTCGGCCATGAGCCGAGGAGAAGATTCACAACATTCCAATTGCTGGCCATATAAGAACCGAGTGCGACAAGACCCCAGTTGAGTCCGCCAATGATGACGAGAACAAACGCGATGCTATGTAGTGCCTTCATGTGAATAAAAGATTATTAAAGCGGGGATGATGATCCGCTTCGTACAGTATGACTCCTTTTAAGGCGGTTTTTATATGCCCTGTGCAAAACATTTAAAAATGTATATAATTGAATTTATGTCAAAAATTTTGAACAAATTTTTTGGATTCTTTAAATCAAAATGGGTACTCGGGATACTTTTCCTTGCAATCATTTTCGGAGGATATTGGTTCTTTCTGCGAAGTAGTACTGCACAGTACCAATTCATAACCGTCACTCGCGGTTCTATTATCGAGACGGTTTCTGTAACGGGCAACACCGTGCCAACAAAAAGTGTCTCACTCGGGTTTCAAAATACTGGCACGATTGCCCAGGTTAATTACAACCTAGGTGACCAGGTAAGCGCCGGAGCAGTTATTGCAGAACTCAATATTGGGAATCTCTCCGCCGCGCTTCAACAAGCCAAAGCGAGTCTCTCCGCTGCAGAGGCGGATCTTGCCGCTCTTACGGCAGGCACGCGCCCCGAACAAATCAACATATATCGCAATAATGTCGTACAGAGCCAGGCGACACTCGCTAATGCGATAGCAAGAGCTTACGCAGTAGCTGACGGCGCGGTGCACACGGATGCGGATCAGTTCTTCACCAATCCGCGCAATACAAATCCGGATATCACATTCATTTTGCCCGACGCAATACTCAAAAACACAGTGGTGCTGGAGCGTGCGGCTATTGAACCGATGCTCATCGCTTGGAACACACAAATATCTTCCCCTTCGTTTGGTTCAAGCAATCTTATCGCCGATACAACTACGGCTACACAAAATCTCACCCAAATAATCACATTCCTTAATGATGTCGCGACTGCACTCGCCAACGAGATAGGACTCTCTGAGACAAGTGTAGCCAGTTATACATCAAGTATCACCACTGCGCGCACAAATGTCGCCGCTGCACTCACTGCGCTCACGAACGCAAAAACGGCGCTCTTGAACGATCAGGGTACGCTCGCACTCGCCGAGGCGGGGTCAACTTCTCAAAGCATCGCTGCTGGTCAAGCGCAAGTGCAACAAGCGCAAGCCGGCGTCGCAAATGCTCAGGCAAATTTGCAGGGAGCGCGAATCATCGCTCCGATCAGCGGCGTCGTGACAGAACTAGATGCGAAGATTGGACAGCTCGCAACTCCCGGCACGCCGCTTGTCTCCATTATAGGCAACGGCGGATTCCAAGTGGAAGCAGGCGTGTCTGAAACTGATGTTGGGAAACTTGCGGTTGGAAATATCGTAACGATGACACTGGATGCCTTCCCAAAAGAAACCTTCACCGGATCGGTATTTTATATCGCACCAGCGCAAACAGATACCCAAGGCGTCATTAGCTATTTGACGAAGATTGCATTTGATAAACCTGACTCGCGAATAAAGAGTGGCCTCACGGCAAATATTGATATCCAGACAAGGCGCCACGATAGTGTATTGATTCTTCCACAGTATGCGATTCTCCAAGATGATCTCGGAACATTCGTTGAAATTCTTGTGGGAAAGACTGCGACGACCAGTCCGGTGACGCTTGGCATGCAAGATCAGAATGGAAATGTAGAGATTCTCTCTGGCGTCTCGGATGGCGAGCAAGTGATTAACATAGGACTGAAAAGCACCAAGTAGGTGATTCTGATGAATCAAATGATTGAGGTTCACAACTTAAAAAAAGAATACACCGACGAAGAAACACCGACATATGCTCTGTGTGGCGCGACCTTTTCAATTAAAAAGGCGAATTTATCTCTATCATGGGTCCGTCCGGAAGCGGAAAATCAACGCTTCTGCAGATACTAAGCTTCTTAGACCGACCAACCGGCGGGTCTTACAGATTTCATGGCAAGAGCATTGACGAGATGACTGACCAAGAACTCGCCCATGTACGCAACAAAGATATGGGCTTTGTATTCCAGTCGTTTAACCTGCTTTCGCGCATTTCGGTCTATAGCAATGTTGAAATTCCCCTCCTCTACTCAACTATTTTGCCTGCAGAACGCCGAACACTCATTGAGGAGGCCGTTCGCTCAGTCGGGCTTGAAGAAAAATTGCATACCGAGGCCGGGAAACTCTCCGGCGGCCAGAAACAACGCGTTGCTATCGCTCGCGCGCTTGTCACCAAGCCGGACATTATCTTCGCCGACGAGCCGACGGGCAACCTTGATTCCCACTCCGGTCTGCAGATTATGGAAATACTTGCTTCACTCAATGATAAGGGTCACACCGTCATATTAGTGACGCACGAGACACAGACCGCCGAGTTCGCGAATCGCATTATCAAGATGAAAGACGGAATGATAGAGAGCGACAAGATAATCACCGGGCGTCGCGTTCACGATAATCTAAAATAATATGCTACTCCGCGACGCCTTCAAAACAGCCACTCGTTCGCTCGCACATAGAAAGATGCGCTCCATACTGACGATGCTCGGTATCGTCATCGGCATTGCGTCGGTCATTATCATCATGTCGCTCGGCGCCTCAGCGCAGCAATATATCGTTGGTCAGATCCAGTCAATGGCACCGAACATGATTAATGTGCAGCCAGGTGCTCCAGTAACGGGCGGCGCACCATCCTCGGTTATGGGCATCACCATTACAACGCTTACCAAACGAGATGTGGAAGCATTGCAACGCGAACCGTCCATTACGAATGTGGCGCCGAATGTCACTGGGAATTCCCGCATCGTTTTCGAGAACAAGAGCAAGTCGGGCATCTGGATTGCGACAACGGCAAACATCTTTCAGATGATGAACCTGAAGTTTTCTAGCGGATATGCATTCGCTAGCGCAGATGAGAACACCTATAAGCATGTCGTCGTACTTGGCTCAAAGATTGCGGACGACCTCTTCGGGAACATCGAACCCGTCGGGAAATATGTTCGTTTCAATGATATGAGCTTTCGTGTTATTGGAGTCCTCGAAGCCAAGGGCTCTGGAATGTTCAGTATGGACGAGTATGCGATTCTTCCGCTTTCCGTCGGACAGAAGCAGATTCGCGGCATTGATTATTATCAGGAGTTGAATATTCAAATTGACCCCGCGTACGATTCTGAGTTCGTAAAAACAAGAATCATTTCAATTCTCCGGACATCCCATCAGATAACGGATCCGACCAAAGATGATTTTATGGTTACTTCCATGGATGAGGCGCTCAGCGTGCTCGGCAATGTTATGTCTATATTCACCATATTCTTATCAGCAATCGCGGCAATCTCACTTATCGTCGGCGGCATCGGCATTATGAACATCATGTTGGTTTCTGTCACCGAGCGAACGCGCGAAATTGGCTTGCGCAAAGCGGTTGGCGCAACAAACGGCGATATTTTGCAACAATTTCTTATTGAATCGGTCTTGCTCACCTTCATAGGCGGTGTGATAGGCATTCTGACCGGTGCTGCAGTCGTGGGCATTATTTATGTGGTGCTTACTACTTTCTACTCCTTCGGTTGGGTTTTTGCATTTTCCCTTTCATCCGTTCTGCTTGGACTCGCCGTATCGGGATTCGCCGGTCTTGCTTTCGGCATTTACCCTGCCCTGCAAGCCGCACGGAAAAATCCTATTGAAGCGCTACGATACGAATAAATCCTACTTGCCCTTCGGGTATACTGAAGAAATGCGATTTTATTTTGTTCGCCACGGCGAAACAGTTTTGAACGCCGAACATATTCGTCAAGGAGAAGAGGGTCTCCTGTCTCCGCAAGGCCAGCGCCAAGCAGAAGATGTCGGGCGCGCTCTTGAAAATCTCTCTATCACGCGCATTATCGCGAGCTCGTATCCGCGCGCGAAAGAGACCGCGGCTATTATTAATGAGCATCTTAAGGTGCCTATCATCTATTCGACTCTTCTTAATGAACGAAGAAATCCAAAAGAAATCATCGGTAAGCATACCGACGATCCGGAAGTCGCTCGCATTATTGATCAGGTAGACCTCTCGTATCATCCTGACGAATATCGCTTTTCTGATGAAGAGAACTTTACTGATTTAAAGAAACGCGCGAGAAAATGCCTGACGCTTCTTTCACTCCAAGGCACGAATGACACCTGTGTCGTAACGCATCACAAATTTCTCAAAATGCTTATCGCCTATATGCTCCACCGCGAGCGGCTGCACGCCGCCGACTTTGCGAAACTCTCATTCTTCAATACGGCAGATAATGCCGGCATCACCGTCTGCGAACTGAATCCGTGGAAGATATTTTCGCGAACGCGTGGCTGGGAGGTCGTGAGCTATAACGAAAAGGCCTAACGCGAATGGCTCAGACGGTCTGAGCCGTTCAAGACTCTGAGATCTTTCCTCTCGTAATCGGCCCGAAGTATCCAGCAGCCGGCACAATACCATTCGCCTTCTGGAACTTGATGAGAGCAGATTGGGTGAGGAGACCGAAGAGGTTTGTTTCGTTTCCTGTTGAACCCGGTCCTTGTGTGGAAACAGTGAAGCCATGAGCGTTAAGGAATTGCTGAAGGGCTTGGACATCAGGACCGGTGCTGCTCAGTTTCAGATTGCGGGCAAACCCGGTTTGCCCCGAGTCTGTCGAGGGGGTAAGGGCGGATGTTGATTGGCCAAAAAGAGCTGCTTGCACCTTTGCGATAGTGTCGGCATCCGCACCAAAAGAAGAGAGGATGGAGAGGATAGAAGATATTTGTGTGCTAGTGAGGCCAGAAGAAGTTGTTGTTTGTGGTGAGGATGTTGGCGTGGAAGTGGCTGGTGCAGATGCCGTTGAAGCAGAAGAGGAACCAGAAGAAGCAGAAACAGGAGCGCTGTCATTCATCGTGACGGTACAGGTCTTGAAGTCACCAGGGCTGAGAGAGATGCGACCATCGGAGTCGCAGTCTCCAGAGAAGGTCTGAGTATAGTTGGAGTCTGCGGTTGCGGTGATGGTATATGCATTGGCAGGGGCGAGGAAGGAAGTGGCGATACCAGAAGTGACTGGTGTGCTGTTGACGAAGAGTGGGAAGTCAGCGGTTGTCTTGGTGCCTCCGTTGTCGTTGATGACGAGAGTGGTGACGGTGATGGTTCCTTTCTGTGCGCTCCCTGAGGTGATTCTGGTGAGGGCAAAGGTGTGGGTGGAATAGCCGCCGGTATAGGTGAAGGTGACAGAGCCATTGGCATCAGCGATGCAGACACCGTTAGTGCACTGGGTGTTGTTGGTGACGGCGGTTGTGGAGGCGGTGTTGTCCAGTTTGAATTGATAACTTGAGTTCGGGATGAGATCGCCGATGGTATAGACGGTGCTGGTGGCGTGGGTCTGGAAGGCGCCTTCAGCACTGGTGGCGGTCCATTGTTTGTTCTTGTCGCCAGTGGTGTCCCAGGTGGTGATGGTGAGGTCCATATATTGAGAAGTGGAGGCGGTATAGAAGCCACCGACTGGAGCAACTGAGAAGGTGGCGAGAGCGGCTGTGGAGGAGGCTGTGGTCATGCGGTATTTGCCGTCGCTGTATAGACGAGTGGAGCCGGTTGTGGGGATGTCGTTCAGAGCGAAGGTATAGGGAGGTTGGTATTCATATGCACCGATGTCGGGATTGCCGTATATGGAGTTGCCGGCATAGTCGGTGGAGAGACCGACGGAGGTGCCGGAGTCGATGGCGGGGGAGGTGAAATCGAGCGTTAAGTTACTGACTGTACTTAACACTCTAGTAAATCCATCATCATTAACTATTGATGTTGCAGCGATATAGTCTCGGGCTTCTTTGAAGTCTAGGACTCGTACATCATTCTTAACAAGCTCGTCGATCAGCCAACCTATCTCCGTTGGAGTTAATACATCGGTGCTTAGGTCGGGCGAAGCACTCCCATGAGTCAACCACAATCCAAACATACGCGCAGTTACTGACCAAGATCTCGCTGCCGCGCGTATGCGGGATTCCTTCTGGGCATCCGTTAAATCGGAATATCCAGTGCCTCGCAGATTTTTAGCAGTAAAGCTTGTATATTTGTTTCCTATGTCATAAATGTTTGCAATAGATGAAAGTTGCACTGGATTACCTCTATTAGTAAGAGCCACAGTAAAACCTTCTGCTTTAATTCTTGCAGCGACAGCCGCATCTGAAGATTCTCCATTAACTGCAGCAAAATATGATGTAGCCGTAAAACCGTTGCCAATAATATCTTCTATAGATGATTTCGATAAGGTGATCTCCTCATTCCATAAACGATCCATATCAAACAAGATATCCGTATTACCTGAAACCGAATATGTACCAGAAGCTAGGGTATAAGCGTATGTATCATCATGATCTTGTCCCCAATTAACGGCAACCGTCCAATCAGGATGGTCATTGATTACATCCATAATAGAATCAACTGGTAAACCAACAGGCCCACCAATCCAATGGTTTACTGAATGCTTTGAAATATCAAGACTGACATCAACTTGCTGATCAGTTCTGGCCACCAGCGTTGCATCATCTGCGCTATTAACAGTGATAGTGACTCTAGGATTTGTTCCGACGCCAACATAAGTAACATAAAATGGATTATTCTTGTCAATCATAGAAGAAGAGAAACCACCCACACCTAAGTCATGCCCCGCAGTATGAAAAGCACGGATTACATCCTTAGCTTCAGTAGAAAAGGTATCATTGTCATCTGGAAACCAAGTGATATGAGCGCCGAGAGGTTCCAAGATATCGACTAAAGCACTAAGCGGAGGAGTTCCATATACCCATGCCGAATCGTTCGCCTCAAATGTAAAAATAGCGTCATTGGCCAAAATGGAATTTAATTTCGGGTTTACATTATTAAGTGTATTATTTTGTGTTACTCCGGATATTGCAATTGTATCGTTGGGTTTATATGCATTTCCATTCATCACACAATTATTAAGTGTAATCGTTCCGGTTGTAATTTTTAATGGTGGCCAGACGCCAGTTTCATCATATACAAAATTAGTACCAACTATAATACTGTTATTCATCACCGTAGTTGCGGTATACCCAACAATCATGGCATCGGCTACATTATCGTATCCACCAAGAAATAGACAATTATTGAAGGTTGCAGTGCCGGCAACAATTTTAATCATCGGCGAACCAGAAACCGAATTGCCATCATCAAGCCACACGGAATTATTAGCCGTAAAATTCGATAAAGTTAAAACCCACTCTTGCTTGCATCGAATTGTGGTGGTTCGGTTTACAGTAACCGCCGCACTGTTTGCTATTGCTATAGGTCTATGGGAGCAATCCATAAAAGTAATATCTGACAAGACTATTCCAGTTAAATTGGCGCCGGCCACATTGATAAATGATTTACTTACTTCCGCTCCACCAGTAAAAGTAAAAGCATGAAATTCTGTACCACTAGATCCGGCATTAAGACCAATTGCATCATCAGCAATTGGAGGGGTAACTATGATTGTACTAACATCTCCGCTTCCCTGAAAAATCAATTGTTTTGTAAGTGTAATTTTGCTCGCAATGGCATGAGTTCCTGGTAATAAGGTTATTGTCGAGCCGGCGCTGGCGATCGTAGCGGCTGCAGAAATTGTAGATTTTGCACCTCCAACAGAAAGTCCGTCGTTCGCATCATTCCCTGCCGTCGGGTCGATGTAATATATCGCCGCACTCGCCTGCCCTATTCCAACAAACAAAAAACTTCCTAGAACTAATGTGAGGACAAAAAGAAATCGAAAGCTATGTGCTAGAGGATAGAATTGGCAGGCGCTAGTTAACTCTCTCTCTCTCGTTTCGGCTTTTCAAATTCTAGTGTCTTTGTCATATATAGTGATGGCTTAATTCTATAGGATAGAAAGGGTTAAAGAAAGCTGGGGTGTGCACACCTTATTGAAGAAAAACCGAACGGCTCAGACCGTCTGAGCCGTTCGGGTAATAGCAAGGGTTACTCTTGCTACCCGATTTGGATATCCCCAACCTCATTGAAATCTAATTTGACATGTGTATAATGAGGCTAATCACCACGGAAAAGACCCCTGCAGAGCTCGTCTCTGCCGGGGGTTTTTCCTTTTATATCCTCATCTTTTCTTAAGTTCCAAAAGGTTCTTTTGGTCATCTAAATAAGCAATAGGAGCACCCGTTCGTTTGAGAAGGATGGAGCACTTCTTCACAGGTGCCGGAGATATGATGGTCTCCAATTTGTCTTTAGCAATTAACACTTTTACTAACGGTGCATAATCCCCATCGCTCGCAACTATAATCGCTTCGTTCAAATCACCTTCGTAGAGATCTGTCGTTGCCTGCATTAAGAGGTCAGAATCACAATTTCCTTTTGCCTTACCTTTCTCGTAAAGAACTTCTTTAAAGACCAATATGAAGCCACATTCTTGAAGATGGTTATATAAATTATTGTAACGAGGAATAAGTCCTATGAAGACATACGCTCGTTCTACTTTATATTTATCAGTAAGCCATTTTCTGAATCTCTTGTAGTCGAGTTCCCAAAGGAGTGTCAGGCGCAAGGCCTTGTCTAGATTAGCTGCATCAATGTATGCGATGTTGACGAGCTTCTTTTCTTCAGGATTCATAAAGCCATTTTAACACGAGCGTTCAGCGAAGATATGAGTCCTCTTATCCGACAATACGGAAGATCTACCGGGTTCCGCTTCGACTATAGTGATAACGGCTCAGACCGTCTGAGCCGTTCGCTTAAAACAAGGTTGAACCTTGTTAATTGGTCTAATACAATGAACCAATAAATCTGGAGTGCGGATAAAAGAAGAAAAGAAACTAATTAGTACCCCATTCCGTCCATTCCGTTTCCGCCGGAAGATTCTTTTTTCGGTTCTGGAATATCGGCAATAGCCGCTTCAGTGGTGAGTAGAATTGCTGCGGCAGAAATTGCATTTTCAAGCGCCATTCTCGGCATCTTCGCTGGATCCACGATGCCAGAAGCGAGCATGTCTTCAATAATTTCATCTTTCATCGCGTCATAACCGGCATTTGCCTTGCCTGACTGGACTTTTGACACGATAACCGACGAATCATCCTTGCCGGCATTTATCGCTATCTGTGCCAACGGAGTTTCGAGCGCGTGCACGACGATGTCAAAACCTGTTTTCTCATCCGCACTCATCTTGCCGTCCTGTGCAGCGAGCTTTTTCGCGACTTTTGCGAGCGCAGTACCGCCTCCTGGAACGATTCCCTCTTCTATAGAAGCCTTGGTCGCTTTCACTGCATCGTCAATCTTATCCTTCAGATATTTCATCTCGGTCTCGGTTGCTGCGCCGACTGATATGACTGCCACTCCGCCGGAAAGTTTCGCGATGCGTTGTTCCAACTTTTCTTTATCAAACTTTGAATCGGTGTTTTCAGCTTGCGCGGTGAGCTGTGTTATTCGTGCAGCGATATCCGACTTCTTTCCCTTCCCTCCCACGATAGTAGTAGAGTCCTTCGTCGCGACGACGCGCGTAGCCTTACCGAGCATCGCGAGTGTTACATTTTCAAACTTGATGCCAACTTCGTCAGAAATAACCTGTCCGCCAACCACTACCGCAATGTCGGCTAGCATTTCCTTCTTTCTGTCGCCATAGCCCGGTGCCTTAACCGCTAGCACTGAAAAAGTGCCACGAAGCTTGTTGACCACAAATGTTGCGAGCGCGTCGCCTTCAATATCGTCAGCAATAATAACGAGCTCTTTCTTCCCCGACTGCGCGACCTTTTCAAGGACCGGCAGAATCTCCTGAATATTGCCGATTTTCTTGTCTGTAATAAGGATAAGTGCGTCCTTCATCTCAGCTTCCATCCGTTCCGGATTCGTAATCATATATGCCGAAACATAACCCTTATCTGTCTGGAGGCCTTCAACAATTTCGTACGAGAGTTCCATTCCCTGTGATTCTTCAACAGTGACAACGCCACTGCTACCGACTTTTTCTACCGCCTCAGCAATAATTCCGCCCAACACTTCTGACTCTGCTGAAATAGAGGCGACCTGCTTTACTTCCGCCTTTCCGCTGACCGGCTTCGCCATTTTCTTCAGTTCTGCGAGCGCAGCAATCTTCGCTTTTTCCATTCCGTTCCTGATGCTCATTGCATTCGCCCCTTTCATCACGCGGGAAAGCCCTTCTTCAACAAGTGCTTCGAAGAGCACCACCGAGGTGGTGGTGCCGTCGCCGACCGTGTCATTGGTTTTATTCGCTACTTCTTTCACTATCTCCGCGCCCATATTTTCAAATCGGTCTTTCAGAGAAATTTCTTTCGCGATAGAAACGCCATCGTTTGTGATGCGCGGACCGCCGTATGACTTTTCAATAACAACATTGCGCCCTTTGGGCCCGAGCGTCACCTTCACCGCGCGAGCGGCTTGCGCGATGCCTCGCATAATCGCTTTGCGTGCATCTTCAGAAAAGAGAATTTGTTTTGCCATAATTGTTTAAAATAGATTGTTACTAATTCGTTATTTCACCACAGCTAAAATACTGGACTCTGAAAGTATGTAATACTCCTTTCCTTCAACGGTTACCTCATCATAGCCATATTTGCTGAAGAGCACCGTATCGCCCACTTTCACCTGCATCGGAACGCGCTTCCCATCGTCATACTTGCCAGCGCCAACTGCGATTACCTCGCCCTTTGCGGGTTTCTCTTTATCTACCGATTCAGGAATAATAATGCCCGATGCGAGTTTCTTTTCGCCTCCCTTCTCAGAGGGTAAAACAACAATACGATCGCCAAGCGGAACGAGTGAAAGTTTCTTTGCCATATCGTTCTATATATAATGAATAAGCGAGCCCGTGTGCGAGGATTATAGATAACTCCTTGTCTTATAGCAACTCCGCGCGCCTTAAATGCAGTGCTTGACAAAATAAAGTGGTCTGCTATACTTAAATTAGATGGTTCTCTAGGAGAAAAATAAAAAGGAGGTTGTACATGAGTCTTTTTGATTTACTAGTTCTTTGCATAGTATTCTTTTTTGCCGCAGTTTTATTCGGTAAAAAAGGCAATCGTTTTTTGGCCTTTATAAATTGGTCTCTTGCGATTGCGATAATTATCATAATTTTACAGCTGCTCTTCGGATAACAGAACCCTGTGAGGAAACTTGTTTCCTCACAGGGTTTTTCTTTTACACACGCTCGCTTGCGCTCTTTTCCCTCCTCGTGGTATTCTTACGGGCACAGATGGAGGCATTCGTATCGGCACTACCGTACGCAGAAATCATCCTCTCAATCCTCCTCATCGTTGGCATCGTGCTCCAACAGCGCGGAACAACCTTGGGCGGGGCTTTCGGAGGAGATAATTTCGCGTCGACTTTCTACAAGCGCAGAGGCGCCGAGAAATTTCTATTCAATGCGACAATCGTTATCGCAGTACTGCTCGTACTCGCGGCAATAGCGAACTTTCTTCTGGTAGGGTCATGAACCGCGCAGACAGTTTCCGTGAATGGCTTCGCCAGGCGCGAAACCATCTTTTTCGCTCATGGCATATCCCAGCTTTTGAACAATTGCGAGAACGCATTCGCGTTTTCTCTCCGGGAGACCGTCTTTTATTTTATATAAGCGCAACGCTGGTCGGTAGTGCTTCCCTGCTAGGTCTGTACGCGCTTGAACAATCACTTCTCGTACAGATACCGGCATACGGCGGCATTCTTACCGAGGGAGAAGTCGGGAGCCCGAGGTTCATCAATCCTCTGCTCGCTATCAGCGACGCCGATCGCGATCTTGTCGCGCTTACTTATGCCGGACTTATGGGGCTTTCCGGTTCTGGCACGCTCGTACCGGTGCTCGCAGAAAGTTATGTCATATCAGACGATAATAAAACCTATACTTTCGTCGTGCGCGAAGATGCAAAATTCTCAGACGGCACGCCCGTTACGGCAACCGACATCGTCTTTACGGTAGAGAAAGCGCAGGATCCCGCGCTGAAAAGCCCTGAATATACCGCATGGTCAGGAGTGCACGTTGAAGAAGTTGACCAACGAACCGTTCGCTTTATCCTTCCCAAGCCTTATACGCCTTTCCTTGGGCTCACGACCTTAGGCATTCTTCCTTCCCATCTCTGGGGAAAAATCTCTAACGAGCAATTTCCTTTCTCCAATCTTGAAACAAATCCGGTAGGCGCCGGACCATTCAAGATTGTGAGCATTGCGCGTGATGCTTCCGGGCTTATAGAAAGCGTCGCACTTGCCGAGAATCCGTATTTCGCGCTCGGACGGCCCTATCTCGACGGCATCCGCTTCAATTTTTATTCGCGTACCGAAGATTTGGCGAGCGCTCTTGCGAGCGGTGCAATAGAAAGCGCGTATGATGTTTCAACGACAAGAGCATTGACCGCCCCGTATGCGCGCGTCTTTGGAGTGTTTTGGAATCCAAATGAAAAGCAGGTCTACGCCCGAGCGGAGGTGCGCAAGGCGCTCTCGCTCGCTATCGATCGCCAAACTATTGTTGACATTGTTCTTGGCGGGTACGCGACCGCCATTATGGGGCCGGTGCCGCCGGGAGGGACGGTACAACAAGTGTTGATTCCACAATCAGAAGATTCGACAGCGGCGGCGGCACAAGTTCTTCAGTCAGCTGGATGGAGTTACAACGGAACGCAGAGAGTCTGGGAAAACACCAGTATAAAACAGACGCTTGATGGAATAACGATTCGCACTTCAAATGTGCCTGAATTGAAAAATGTCGCGAGCGCGGTGAAGACAGATTGGGAACAGCTTGGCATTCCCGTCACTATAGAACTATACGAACCGGGCGACCTTTCACAGAATGTTATTCGCCCGCGTAAGTATGAAGCGCTTCTGTATGGCATGGTCATCGGCCGTGACCAGGATCTCTATGCGTTCTGGGATTCGCAGGAGCGCAACGATCCAGGCCTGAACATCGCTTTGTACACAAACAAGACCGTTGATGCTCTTCTGGAAGAAGTGCGCAGTTCTACTGATCAGAAAAAGCGCGAGTCTGATCTCCAGAAGATCGAAGATATTATTGCTTCGGAATATCCTGCCGCATTTCTGTATGCGCCGGACTTCACCTATACCGTTCCTGACGATCTCCAGGGAATACAGCTTCCGCAAATAATTACCCCGGCAGATCGATTCGCAACAGTTGCCTCTTGGTATCGTTCAACTGATTCCGTGTGGCCGTTCCTCGTGAAGAAAAATCGTTAAATTATTTTCGTACGGGCTTTATGTATTCATTTTACAAACTTACAAACCCGATTAATTAACCAATCGTCATGAACTTAGCACCAGCACCAGCCCCCGCGCCGAATCAAGAGCCGCCTCGTATAGAACGAGAACGACCGAGTTCGCCTCGCAGTCCGAGGCGTTTTGATCGTCCTGCCGGTGGCCGTCCGTCGAGCCGCGGAGTAGCGCGTCCGGGGAGCGTTTCGCGTCGCATTCAACGCATACTCCGCCGGCCATCGGCGAACCCGACCAGACAGGTAAAAAATACCGATTACTTCCCCGAACCAGCCGGGGCAACGACGGTTCGCATTATTCCGCTCGGCGGAGTAGAAGAAGTTGGGCGCAATATGATTGCGGTTGAAGTAGGAGCGACCGGCGATATTCTTATCTTTGACGCAGGATTCCAATTTGTTTCTGAAGACATATCTCCGGGCGTCGATTACATTCTTCCGAATACCAAATATCTGGAAAAGAACGCGAGCCGCGTGAAAGGCGTCATCATCACTCATGGCCATCTCGATCATATCGGCGGCATTCCCTTCATTCTGCCGCGCTTCAATACTCCGCCAATCTATACACAAAACCTCACGGCTATCATGATTCAGAAACGCCAGGAGGAGTATCCCGATGTACCGAAATCGGAAATGAATATCGTTGAGGTCGGGCAAACGGTAACTATCAGCACCACGCGCGTAAAATTCTTTCCGGTAACGCACTCAATCCCTGATTCAATGGGCGTCTCGATAGAGACTCCGCAAGGTAATGTCGTTATCACTGGCGATTTGAAGCTTGAGCACGATGACGGCATTCCTTCTGAACGCGAAGTAAAAACATGGGGCGATGTCGGCAAGGACAACAACATCTTTTTCATCGCGGATTCAACCAATGCTGAGAAAGACGGCTTTTCCATTCCAGAGAAACGAGTCATTCAGACGCTTGAAGACATCGTCAGAACGGTTTCTGGCCGTCTTATCATCGGTACCTTCGCTTCGCAATTTGAGCGAATGATCCACATCATAGAAATTGCAGAAAAAATGCATAAAAAAGTCGTCACCGAAGGCCGATCGATAAAAACAAATCTTGAGATAGCTGAAAAGGTCGGCCTCTTGAAAATAGATAAGAATACGCTTATCCCCGCTCAAGATATCGGCAATTACCCGCCCGATAAAATAGTGATTCTCACCACTGGCGCGCAAGGCGAAGAATTCGCCGCGCTGATGCGTATTGCGACAAAACAGCATAAGTACATTACGCTCACCGAGCGCGATACGATCGTACTTTCGTCTTCGGTCATTCCGGGAAACGAAATTGCCGTGCAGAAACTGAAGGATAATCTGTATCGCCACGGCGTGACGCTGATTCATTACCGCTCTTCAGATGTCCACTCTACCGGCCACGGCAATACCGGCGAACTCGTATGGATAAACAAACAGGTGCATCCAAAATTCTTTATGCCCTGCTACGGCTATCACTCAATGCTCCGCTGTCATGCGAAAGCGGTGGAGCAATCTGGCTTCCCGAAAGAGAACATTGTCGTTCCCGACAACGGCTTCGTCATTGATATAGAAAACGGCGAACGAATGAATGTGCACAAACAGAAAGTACCTTCCGCGCCGATGGTTGTGGACGGATTCAGCATCGGCGACATACAGGAGGTCGTTATCCGCGACCGACAATCGCTCGCGAAAGACGGTATGTTCGTCATCATCGCGAGCGTGAACCTAAAGACCGGTAAGCTCCGCAAGTCGCCTGATATCATCAGTCGCGGTTTCATCTATCTGCGCGAGTCGCAAAATCTCCTCAACGAAGCGCGCATTCTGATTAAAAAGACCGTTGAGGATTCAACGCACAATATGAATCCTATTGACCTTGATTATGTGAAAAATAATCTTACCGATGTTATGGCGGGATTCCTCTTCGCACGGACCAACAAAGCGCCGATGGTCATCCCTGTGTTAATTGGGATGTGAAATGCGAAGCATTTCATCCTGAGCGAGTAAAACGAGCCGAAGGATAAAAAAGAAAGAGCCCTCGCAAAATATGCGAGGGCTCACTTGTATTATTTAGCCAGAAACCGGACGAACGATTTAAACATACAACCTGTTTCGTGTAGCACGAAGAATATTAATCCAAATGCCAACCCAATACCCAATCCTATGGTCAATCCGGAGGCCACTCCTACGAATAGTCCATTGTCTCTTCCTATGAAAAGACCAATTATAAGTCCCGCTGCCACCCAGAAAGTTAGCCCAAAGCAAATAAGTTGAATGCCTAGGTTCCCTTCTTTAAATCCATCATTTTTTAAAATGAGGATTATGATAATTGACCAAATCGGGCCAACTATCGCATCTACCCAACTAGAGATTCCGAAAGGCAAGCGGTACTGGCTTCCCAGTATCTCAACGCTATTGATTGTCGGGACTTCCCCAACGGCAAAATACCAACCCGCCCAAAATGCAAAAATGGCGCCGCCGGTGATACATGACCAACGGAAAATTAATCGCTGAGTTTCTTTTTCCATTCTCTTTCTCCTCTTTTTTCTGTAACAGGTATAAAGAACAATTAACTACTGGTAGTCTAGCATAATAAGTATGCTATGTCAATTTTTCACAGTCTTTGGCCATCGTGTTGCTGCAGACGGCCACAGTTTAGTAAGCGGATGGTTCGTACAATCATGCGGACGCGCCGGGCAGATATAACGACCATAGAGCACAAGACCGTTGTTTACATATTTCCAATCTTTTTTCGGAATGAGCGATTCTAAATCTTTTGAAATTTTCGTAGGGTCATTGTTATCAGAGAGATCGAATCGCCGCGCGAAGCGCTTCACATGCGTATCGGTTGCAATGCCTTCCCATATATCATAGAGCTCGCCAAGGACGACATGCGCGGTTTTGTAACCAATGCCCGGCAGTGCGATAAGATGTGCCTCGCTGCGCGGTACGATCCCGCCGTATCGCGTTTGAATTTCTTTTGCCGTTTTAATAATCGCCTTCGCTTTATTCCGAAAAAATGTCACTGAAGAAATCTCTTTCGTGAGCGTTGCAAGATTCGCATTCGCAAAATCATTTACCTTTTTATATTTCTTAAAAAGAATCTTTGTGCATTCATTTACTTTCTTATCCGTACACTGCGCTGAAAGCATAACGGCGACAACGAATTGAAATTTCGTCGCATACACGAGTTCGCTCTTCGGAGAAGGATAGGCTCTTTTTAGATACGCAATTATTTGCTTCGCACGAGACGCGCGCTCTTCGCGACTCATAACAATTCTGGTGTCTGTCCTTCGCGCGGAAAAGCAAAATTAAAGAATATAAGAAGAAGCGCACCCGCAGAAAATGTCGTGAGAAGAATCACAATGAAAGGTCCAGCGAACGGTACGAGCGCAATAAGCGAGAGCGCGAGCATGCCGAACACGCCATCGTGCCAGTGTACGGTCTCGCGATGCATATAGAGACGCGCGAACACCCCGCCGAGAAGAATACCTGCGTACAAGAATGCGAGAAATACAATCAGCGCGTACGAAATGGAAAAAAGAAGCGCGATGCCGATGCCGACGAATGTTAGTGCAAGCAGCACAAGCAAGATCGGTGTAGCGACAAGCACCGCAAAACCAAGCAGCATCGTAAGGAGAATGGAGCGCGGACGAGCCGTATAGATGCGATCGGTAATCACTTCCGCGAATCGAGGGAAGAGACCGGCAAGAAGACCGGCAAGGATAAGAGCTCCGAGAATGCGCACAAACAGGAAGAAGCCAACGCTTATAAATGCAAGTACGCGCGAAGTGCCGGCATCCGGCAAGTAGGAAATTTTCCTGTACTCAACAGTATTGACCGTCGCAGATGCGGGAATAATCGCTTCTTCGGGCGCTTCATAAGAGAGCGTGCCGCGAATCGTTGTTCCCGGGGCAAGAGCTATGCGACCGCCGGCAATAATGGCTACATCATCAGCAAAGTCGCCCGCAAGCGAAATATTATTGCCGTAAATGGTAACCGGCCCAGACGCACCGTTCGCTAAGGTGGTATTCATAGCGGCAATAAAGACGCTTCCCTCGGCGCGACCCGAGTCATAGAGAGAAAGACCGCACGCGACGATATCTCCTTTAATAGGCTTTTCAATATCAATATTCCCGCCCACAACTCGCAAGTCGCCCGCAATCGGCGCGCGAGAACTTATCGAGCCGGCGAAAAGCAATCCATCGCCGGCTACCGGCGCGGCAACAGTGATGCTACCGCCGGCTACCGAGAGATCACCGGCTACCGGCGCGGTCATGACAACCGAAATGCCTGCTGCATAGGCATTCCCTGGCGAAGAACTCGCGGAGAGAAGCGAGCGAGCAGCTGAAAATGATGCCGGCGCGTCCGCGTGAGCCGGCAAACTCGCTGCAAATGAATGTGCTGGTATGAGAAGCAAAATACATGAAGCGAGAAATAAGCGATTCATACCAATCAAGATGGCGGCATCGAAAAATGCGGCGGCAGTGGAACTGAAGGCGGTGCAGGCGGTTCTTGTCGTGCTTTCTTTCGAATCGGCTCTATGAAACTTGCTGAAACAAGGATGAGAAGGGTGATGAGCGCGGAAACAAGACAGTAAATACAAAGCGCATCTATAACGAAAATCTCTAAGAAAGTGAAATAGAGAGAAGAAGCCACGCCAACGAGCGAAACTATTTGAAGAATACGGCGAAGCAACCGATTAAAAAGAAAGAGTTCGAGGGCGGCAAGAACAAAAATAAAGCCGTAGAAGACGATGCCGAACTCGGCAATTGGAATGCCGAAGAGTTGCGAATATTGGCTCGCGGCGACGATATTACAGTCGGAGAGATTTTCCACATTGCACACCAATGGCGTGTTACTCGTTTCATTTTGTGCGAGATACACTGAGTCGGAAATCCCGAAGAAAGCGAGGACTAGTATGCCTATAACGCCGACACGCTTCATACCACCTAGGATACGCGTTTTGTCAGCTCTGCGCAATTGCGTCAGCGACGGAATCTTTTCCGTATATGCCGGCGACAAAAATAACGATGCCGGCGATAAGATTAAGCCAATTGGAAGCTCCGTTCGTGGTGACGATACCGAGGAGCGTCCCGCCGGTAGACGGAACGGCGAGAACGCCGATGAGACCGAAAAGAAATGCTACGGCGCCAATAATCTTAAGCCACACGACGCAATTCTTGCCGAACCAAAAGGCAATGGTAAGAAGAATTGCTCCCAGAATGATATGGATAAGATTCTGCGCTGTGCCGGCAACGAATACCGCATTCGTACCGATAAATGGATTTGAGATGAATCCAAAAAGTCCAAGAAGCGCCAAAATAACACCGAGAATAAGAGTGAATATTTTTGCCATAGAAGCTATTATACTATTTTTTTGCTAAACTGAACAGATTATTGCACATATGCAGACAAAGATACTACGGGGTGCGATAGCGGTAGTCCTCGCGCTCGCGTCGGGCTTCGTAGGATATTCTGCGGGCAGCAATGAGACGCAAAGTGTGAGCATACCAGCACAAACTGTTTCGGCTCCTCCTGCCGGTTCAGTGCGCATTATCTACAGCCTCGATCAGAAACAGAACGACAAAGAAATCATTGCGCTCATTGAGTCGGCGAAGAGTCATATCTATTTTGCGATTTATACCTTTACGCTTCCGAGTATCGCCGATGCGCTCGTTGAAGCTAAAAAACGCGGTATCGATGTGAGAGGAATCGTCGATTCAGAACAAGGCAGCAACAGCTACGGCGCTCCCATTACTGAGAAACTGCTCGCCGCCGGCATTCCCGTCGTAACGGAAAAGCACACGACCGGCAATGGCATTATGCATATAAAAGCAATTGTGACTGATTCAGCGTATGCGATTGGCAGTTATAACTGGACCAAATCTGCAACAACGATAAATGATGAAATTCTTGAGATCGGCACTGACGAAACGCTTCGGCAAGCGTATGAAAATATCCTGAAACGGCTGCTTGATGCCTATAAAGGCAACAGCGCGGCCGCGGGAGCGGCCGCGCCTATTTCAATTGGTATAATCGACTACACGCAAGCAGGCGCGCATATCGGCGACTATGCCTCCGTGCGCGGCACGCTCGTTGGCGCATACACCTCTGCGAGCGGTACGGTCTTCCTCGATTTCTGTAAGAGCTACAAGACTTGCCCGTTTTCAGGAGTTATTTTCGCTGATGATGCAGAAAAATTTGGCGATCTATCGCGCTATAATGGCACGGTCGTCACCCTCACTGGGAAAATCTCTTCCTATCAGGACAAAGCCGAGATTATTCTCTCGGATCCGAGTCAGCTCTCAAGATAAACCGAACGGCTCAGACCGTCTGAGCCGTTCGCTCACTTCCCTTTTTTGTGCTATTGTATAGTACTTCCAGTGGCTACCGACCGACTTCGCATAAATAATGAAATCCGCGCGCAGGAGTTGCGCGTTATTGGCGCGGCCGGAGAGAACCTCGGTGTTCTCTCGCTTGAGGACGCGCTCGCAGCCGCTAAAGTCGCCGGATTGGACCTTATTGAAATTTCGCCTTCTGCCCTTCCGCCGGTTGCGAAGATTATGGATTATGGTAAATTTGAGTACGAGCGAAGCAAGAAGGAAAAGGTAGCAAAATCAAAGGTCAAGATATCTGAGACCAAAGAAGTCCAGATTAAGGTGGGTACCGGCGAGAACGATATGCTGCTCAAGGCCAAAAAGGCCGCTGAGTGGCTCGCCGAAGGACACCGCGTACGCGCTGAACTTTTCCTTAAAGGCCGTTATAAGGGTATGGGAGAAGAGTTTCTCAAAGATCGCTTGGGGAAATTTCTTGCGTGCATTCCTTATGCGTATAAGCTCGCCGAGCCGATCGCGAGGAGTCCGAAAGGTTTCGCCGGCGTTATAGAGCGCGATCTCATCGCACAGCAAAAGCGCGAAAAAGAGAACCCAAAAACAACATGAAAACCAATAAATCTTACACAAAAAGGATTCGCGTCACTCGTACGGGCAAGCTTATGGCGCGTAAGCCCGGTCAAGACCATTTTAATGCGAAACAGAGCGGAGCGGAGCGGAGCAGCAAGCGCTGCCCTGTTGCCATCACTCTTTCCGCGCATACGCGCCGCCGCTTTCTTCCGGGTTCTGGCGCAAAGTAATTAATTTTAGTAATCATCTTCGTATGACAAGAATCAAAGGAGGAGTCATGGCGCAGAAACGCCGCAAGAATATTTTGGAACGAGCCAAGGGCTACCGTGGCATTCGTTCCAAGAAGGAGCGTTTCGCACACGAAGCGCTTATGCGCGCGGGCCGGTATGCCTTCGCTCACCGCCATGATAAGAAGACCGATTTCCGTAAACTCTGGATTGTCCGCCTGAATGCCGCCGTTCGCGACAACGGACAAAAATCTTACAGCACTTTCATCGCGAAATTGAAGAAAACTGGCTTTACCCTCGACCGCAAAGTCCTCGCCGAATTTGCTTCCGAGCATCCTATTATTTTCGCTCGCATCGCCAAGCAGGTAGGATAAAGACACCTCCTAAAAAACGCGCACAGCTTCTGTGCGCGTTTTTTGATATACCAGACGAATTATGCTACTACTAAGCCAGATTTGAACATTGTGCGTAATGAAATTTGTACATTCCAAACCAAATAAAAAGGAGAGTGATTAATGGAAAGAGAAAAGATTCACTTCACTGGCCAACCATTCATTACTTTTGTCGAATGGAAAGGAAATGAGAGAATCAAGTGCATTCCGATAGTGTACGAAAGCCGATACCACTGTGGTATCGGCGTTCTCTACAAAAATGGACAGAAATGCATTTGGGGCTTGCTTACTCCCCGGAACATTATTGCCGCATGGCGCGGTACAGAGATTCTCCATCGTCTCGGCACTATCAAGAGCGGAACGCTTTGTGAAGTCTACTTTACTGGCGTCCGCAATCCCAGCAAATTCGATAAGGAATCGTACATTGAACCGATCATCGCAAGAATCGGAGAACGCATGTACGAAAAAATTATGTCTCTGCCCGTTCCTGAGCAGATTATACGAGCGATTCTGGACAACCAAAAAGAAGACTTTCATCCAGATTTGTACCCCATTACCGATGAGGTGCGTGCAGGGACCATTCAGTGGCGACAGGAGTTTGCCGATGCGGGAGTCATACACCCTGACGAAGTTGATGCTAAGGAACGCACAGAAAAAGAGATTATCACCAGATGTGAACCTCTGCTTGATTCATATGCAAAATCGCGACGCCTGCCACGGCATTGTTTGTGTATGAACTATGTTGAAAGCGTTCTATTAACGCTTGTCGAAAAAGGTGCCAACAAAACCAATTCTGACTCTGTACTTGTTGCACTTGCTGGCGTCGTTGGCGATATTGCCATTTCCACTATGTCGATGGGTCTTGCCCACTACTCTCAAAAGGAGTACGAATCACAAGCGAACAATAAGAGGAATCAAGCGACCTCTCAATCAGCAAAATGGCTGGCCTTAAGTTCAAGACGATTCTTCTTTTTTAAGAAGCGTGACTTGGAATTATTCACTGAGCAAAAGGCGTGGGATATCCTGACAAAAATGTTCACCGAATACTTTCCTATGGAATCGGAAACGATTCCCGTATAAGCCCGCAAAAGCCCACACGCTTTTGTGGGCTTTTTTATTTTTCACACTCTTTTTACTGAGCTTTTCGTAATCTCCCAGGTCTGTCCAAACTCCGGAACGATGGCGCGAACGCCGAGATAGTCGTGGATGCGCTGGGCGAGGAATCGTTCACTAGCTGGTTCGCCCATAGCAGTAAAAATGGTTTTCGTGCGCGGAAGGCTCTCTTCTGCAAATTTCAAAAGCCCGTCGCGATCGGCGTGCGCCGACCACCCGCCGAGTATCTCAACTTTGGCTCTCATCTGTACTTCTTTGCCATTAATGCGCACGGTCGACATACCTTCGGCCATACGCCTCCCAGGGCTTCCAGGCGCCTGATAGCCGACAATAATGAGCGTCGTGGAGGGATCGGGCAGATAGCGCGATTCCCACCTGCCTATACGGCCGCCATGGCTCATCCCCGCGCCAGCGATAATTATCTTCGGGCCTGGCGTCTTTTCTATTTCTGCCGACTCTTCGCGCGACAATGTCTTCTTGAGAAATGGAAATTCAAAGATGCTTCCCTCTCGCTTCATTTCATCTTCGGTCTCGGGCTTAAAATACGACATTCCCCACTTCTCATACACTGCCGTCACTTTTATCGCGAGCGGCGAATCCAGAAATACAGGAATCTTTGGCAGGTCTCCGGCATCAAAGAAATTTGATAGCTCGTATAGCATCAGCTGGGTTCGTTCTAGAGAAAAAGCTGGAATGAGTATGGTTCCTCCGCGAGCAATTGCTTTTTTTAGCACCTCGACCAAGATCTCGGTGCGCTTCTGCTGAAGCGGATGGAGCCTATCGCCATAGGTGCTTTCCATAACAAGAGCATCGGCATCTATGATTGCCTGGCAGTCGGGAAGAAGCGGTGAAGGAGAATTGCCGATGTCGCCAGTAAGCGCGACAGTAACTCCTTCTTCACCTGCTTGCGCAGACGAATCTTTAATGCGCACGCTTGCCGAGCCGAGAATATGACCTGTGTTACGAAGATATACTGAAAGTCCCGTGAGCCCTGCCTGACGGCAGGTAGGAATTTCTTTCTCTGTGTGATAGCCGAGAACCTCGGTAAGAGAAAACAATTCATCAACATCCTTTTCTTCATAAAGTGGCAATCGTCCAGATCGTTCTGCTTCTTCAGCGAGAATATGAACCGAATCGCGCAGAATAAGCTCGGCGAGGTCGCGCGTCGGCGGCGTCATGTATATCTTCCCGCGGAAGCCGTCTCGCACAAGCTTCGGAATACGGCCGACATGATCGAGATGCGCATGAGTAAGAATAAGCGCATCAATCGCTTTCACCTCATACGGGAACGGCAGAGACGAATCTGTACCGTTGAAATCAGTACCTTGTTCAATGCCGCAATCAATAAGCACTTTCCCGCCAGATGTCGTTTCCTCAATTAGGAAGTTTGAACCAGTCACTTTCCCTGCACCGCCATAGAAACTCAATCGTAATGACATATCCGAATCGTAGCACGCAGACTTGCAGGAAAGAGATTTTTATTAATCGCAGTGGCGCTTATAGCTCTGCATTTTTCTATTTCCGAACCAATGTTCAATTTCGTGCGCAGCTTCTTCCGGTGTTTCTGACGCGTGGAGGATATTCGCCACCGCGCGCTTCTCGGCGTTGGCAATGACCGGAGAATCGTTAGAGAAATCGCCTCGGATAGTTCCCATATCCGCCTGATACGGCAGTGTCGGGCCGCAAATTTTACGCACCATATCAACAGCGTGCGTTCCTTCTACTACCATTTTTACGAGCGGAGCGGAGAGCATATAGTCGACGAGCCACTTTCGAATCTCTGGGCCAATTTCTTCCGGCGCTGTAGTGCCGAAATCTTCCATCGCATCAAACTGATATTTCTCATAAGTTCCGAGTGTTTTTTCGCCGAGGCGTTTTATCCATGCAGGATCCTTCGGATAATGATTATCAATTTCTTCAAAAGTTGGCTGAAACATCTCGAGAGCGACAATTTTCAAATCGCGCTGTTCAAAGCGTTTGATGACCTCTCCGATAAGACCTTTCTTAACACCATCAGGCTTTACCATCACATATGTCCTCTCTTCTTTTGGATTTTTATTTGCCATATTTTAAAAATTAATCCGCCCGATGGCGGAAGTCTGCCCGACTGACGGAACGACTATCCAGTTATGATACGCGCTCCGTCCTTTTCAATCAAGATGGTATGTTCAAAATGGGCAGAACGGGAGCCGTCTTTAGTGCGAAAGGTATAACCATTAGGAGCGACCGTGACAGCTGCCTTCCCCTCAGCTGAGATCGGTTCAAGTGCGAGCACCATTCCTTCCTTAAGCAACGGTCCAGCGCCTGCACGGCCGAAATTAGGAATAAAAGGCTCTTCGTGCAGAAAATCTCCAACGCCGTGACCGCCAAGTTCTTTTACCACCTTAAAGCCCGCCCGTTCTATCTCTTCTTGCACCGCGTGTGAAATATCACCCATATGATTCCCCGGTATAGCTTTCGCGATGCCTGCACTAAGTGCATTCTCGGTCGCGTGAAGCAGCTTTTTTGCATGTTCGTCTACCATACCGACCGGCACGGTAATGGCCGCGTCAACGACAACGCCTTCGTGAGTGAGCCCGAAATCAAGACTGACGATATCGCCTTCTTTTAAGACCTTTCGCGACTCGTTCGGTATGCCGTGCACCACTTCGTCATTTATCGACACACAGAGCGTTGCTGGATACGGGCGCGATGCGCCTTCTGGAGTATAGCCGAGGAATGCCGGTGAATCGTCTCCGTCGCGAATGAGCTGTTCTGCTAAATCATCAAGTTCTTCAGTCGAGACGCCCGATGCGACTTTCGTCTTAAGCGCTTCCATCACGCGCGCAAGGCGCTTACCTGCTTCAATAAGATTCGCCCGTTCTTTTTCGTTCTTGATAATCATTTGCTGCTTCAGCACCCTGTCGAGGGCTCAATAGAAAGCACTTTGCAGATATCTTCTGCAATTTCTTCGCGCGTTCGCTCGCCGTCTATTTCGATAAGCATTCCTGCTGTGCGGAACATTTCAATGACCGGTTCGGTAAATATGCCAAATTCTTTTAATCGTTCATCTACCACATTATCGTCTGCACGACCTTCAATTTCTTTCCGGAGCGCAATGCGATGTTTTATTTCTTCATCAGACACGCGCAAATGCACGACAGAAAAAGGCCGATTCAACCATTGAAGCGCATCAATCACCAATTCTGCCTCAGGTACCTTGCGAGCGACTCCGTCAAAAATAATGCCGTCATCTTCTGCAAGTGCAAAAAGTTGTTTCAAGAAAAGATAGCTCGCGAGCCAGTGCGGTTGGAGAAGTCCGGTGTCATTTACTTGCTTCACTTTTCGTCCGAGCGGGGTTTGTTCGTTTAATATCGCGCGGAATTCTTCTCCGGTTGATTTAATCGGCCAACCGGTTTTCTTCGACAACAATTTCGCTTGGTCGCCCTTACCGCACCCCGGTTTCCCAATGAAGAAAATAGTTCGTGTGTCCATCCGACTACTCTAATCCTGAAACGAAACTTTCGCAATAAAAAACCTCCGAGTCCTGCGGCGCAATAGATGCGTGCAAGAACTCGAAGGCTTTAAGATTTATTTTGTTACTTTTTCAAGCCAATTAAGAAAAGGGGCAATCATAAAGGGCTTTGCAATTATTTGGTTCGCCGAATGATTATTTGGAACATCGTCAGGGTCTCCGGTCATTATAAGCACCGGCATCGTTGATCTTCTTTGCTTTGCAATTTTTGCAAGCTCGGCGCCATTCATTCCCGGCATATTGAAGTCAGTGATGAGAACATCCGCTTCATCGAGATGCAACAGAGCCTCATTGCCGTTTTTGCAAATAATCGGGCTATATCCTGACATATCGAGGAGATTTTTGAGCAATTCTCCTATTAATTCTTCATCGTCTACAACGAGCACTTTCTTCACTTTTTTCTCCTTTTAGGCTTTGTAGGTTATAGAGAGAACATCTGATACGAGTATAGCACCTTTTCTATAAAATGCAAGCCCCACCGATACGGTCGAATTCCCTTTGTTTAATACTCCCGAAGTGAGACTTGTGCGTCAATTTTCTGTGCTAAATCGAGTGCTACTTGTACGGCGATGAGAAGAGCGGTACCGCCGATTACAATCGTCGTCACTCCGGTAAGTCCTTGAATGATTGACGGCGCGACCGCGATGAGACCGAGGAAACAAGCACCGGGAAGCGTAATCCGATTCACCACATTGCCAATGTATTCTTCTGTTTCGCGTCCTGGACGCACGCCCGGAACAAATGCTCCTGTCTTTTGAAGATTTTCTGCAACACGATGCGGTTCAAAAGTAACTGAGGTATAGAAATAGGTGAAGAGCACGACAAGAACGAAGTAGATTGACCCGTATTCCCAAGGATTAGAGAGAAGAGCCGAGTACCACAGTGCCGCGCTTGCAGCAAAAGAGATATGCAATGCTCCAAGAGCCGAAAGAGCCATTTGCGGTAAGAGCAAGAGCGAAAGCGCGAAGATTATAGGGATAACGCCCGCCTGCAGAAGGCGAATAGGCAGATAGGTTGCCGCGCCGGCAGACATCGCTGCTCCGCGCACTGCTCTCGCATACGCGATCGGTATTGAGCGCTCAGCATCAGAAACGACCACAACCGCATAAATCATAACGAGAGCAAGAGCGACGAATGCTGCATATGTCGGTATGTCAGCAACAGAAGCAGAAAACAGAGCCTGCGAGATACTTGAAGGTACGCTAGCGAGAATACCGGCAAGAATGATGAGTGAAACGCCGTTGCCGATGCCGAATTCAGTCACCAGTTCGCCGAGCCACATAAGGAGAACCGATCCGGCTGCGACAATCGCCACATTCGTAATAAATGCCATTGTTCCCAAGTGAAGAAGGACATCTTGGCTCTGAAGAAGTAGCAGGAAGCTGACCGTTTGTACGACGGCAATCGGAACAGTGAAGAAACGGCTCCACATAATAAACTTCGCGCGTCCTGCTTCCCCTTCTTCAAAATACGCCTGTTTTACTTGAGGAAAGATGATGGTTCCGAGCTGCATAATGATTGATGCCGTGATGTAAGGCCCCACGCCAAGCATAACGAGAGAAAGATTAGAAAGTCCTCCCCCAGAGAAGATATTCAAAAGACCGAAGAATTGATTGCTCGAAAAGAAAGATGCGAGTGCAGCTCGATTAACGCCTGGTATTGGTACTGCAGCGAGAAGGCGGAATAACGCCAGTGCGCCAAAAAGAAACAAAATACGGAAACGAATCTCTGGATCGCCGAAAGCGAGTGTAATCTTGCGAAAAAAGGAATTAAGCATTGCTTGTACCGCCGGCTGCAAGAAGCGCCTTGCGCGCGACGACGGAAATCGCGCACCCATTGATAATGACAGCTTTGGAGAGCGTGTTGCCAAGAATCTTCACAGAAGGTGCGCGCCCCTTCGCTCGGCGCACGAGCCCCTTCGCGAGCAGTGACGCAGGAGAGACTATTTCTCCGACTTTGTATGCTTCTTCGATCGCTGAGAGATTCACCGCAGAAACGGCGATGCGATTTGTACGAACTCCTCGCGCGCGATTCTTGCCGTGTCCGCGAAGCTTAGGGAGTTTTTTAATAAGATCACGAGCCTCTGGACGAATTTTGTGTCCAGCACGAGCAGATTGCCCTTTTGTTCCGTGGCCGCTAGTTTTACCGCGCTTGCCGCCGCGACCGACAGGTTCGGGTTTCTTATTTTTCGTACGAGGTGCGAATGAATTAAGTTGCATAGCCATATTATTTTAAACGCAATCCCGACGCTTCTGGTCGGGACTCCGACACTGAAAGGCGTCGGAGTTTCTCCAAAGCTGCAACGGTCGCGCGCGCGATAGTGAGCTTGTTCTTTGAACGCGTATGAATCTTGGTCACCACATCGGTTACGCCTGCGAGATCAAGTACGGTGCGAACCGCCGAGCCGGCGACGAGGCCGCGGCCCTGCGATGGAATAATTTCTACTTCAGAAGACGCATATTTAGCAATGACTTTATGCTGTATTGAATTGGAAGGGGTGCGAAGAACGGTTATCAGATGCTTTTTAGCGTCGCGCGTCGCCTTGTCTATAGCGAGTGCGGTGTCAACACCTTTCCCGAGCCCAACGCCGACACGACCTTTCTTGTCGCCAATAATAATGACAAGGCTGAAGCTAAAGCGTCGTCCACCCGCCATAACGCGCGCAACGCGCCGCACATCAATCGTAACTTGCTCAAATTCACCACGCTCGCGAGTAGGACGAGCACGACTTCCGGAGCGAGGAGCACGCCCGCGCAAAGATCCGCGAGCAGCACTATGAGACGAAGATCTAGCTGTTGTGGCTGAAACAGCGCTGTCAGCGACAACTGCCTCAGCTGTTTCGACTGCAGTATCGTCTATAATCTCTGCGACATCCGTATCTTGTATTGTTTCTTGTTCTGTCATCGTAGTCATAGGCAATTAAAAAATGAGACCTCCTTCGCGCGCCGCGTCAGCAAGCGTCTTCACCTGCCCTCCATAACGGTAGCCGGCACGATCAAAAACAATCGAGACAATGCCGGAGGCTTTCGCTGCTTTCGCAATCGCTTCACCGACAGATTTTGCCTGCAGAGACTGCGGTCCTTTAAATTCTCGTCCATGCGCTGCGGCAAGCGTCTTTCCGACAGTGTCATCAATAAGCTGTGCCGACACAAAACGGTTGCTTCGATAGACGGTAAGGCGAGGCCGTTCTGCAGTTCCCTTGATAAGAGCACGCACGCGCAGATGACGGCGTTTGCGGAGTTCACTGTTCGTTGTGGATTTGTGGTTCATAGATTTTTAGGTGGCCTTCTTACCTTGCTTTCTGCGAATGACTTCGCCGTCATAATGAATGCCCTTGCCGAGATATGGCTCCGGTGGCTTCACTCGTCGAATATTCGCCGCAAATTGTCCTACTGATTCTTTGTTCGCACTCTCAAGAATGATGGCATTCTTTTCTACTCTCGCCGTAACATCCTCTGGTATCTCGAGAGAAACAGTATGAGAGAAACCGACGGTGAGTACAACAGAGCTTCCTTTAATCTCCATTCGATAGCCAACGCCATCAAGAATAAGTTTTATCATATACGGCACTTCAACGCCCTGCACCATATTTTTTATATGAGAAGCGAATGTGCCCGTAAGCGCCTTCGCGAGCTTTGAACGGTCCTTCGGCGTGACCATAACACCATCGTCGCCAACAACGATAGCAATGGAAGGATGCACGCGCTTCGTGAGCGTCCCTTTCGTTCCCTTTACAGAGAGCATACCGTCCGCTACCGAAACGGCGGTCTTCCCTACTGCTATTGGCTTTTTTGCGAGGCGGCTCATAGTGAAATACTTAATTAATTAGAATTACCAAATTTCGAAAAGCTCTTCGCCGCCAACGCGATTCTTGCGCGCTTCCGCATCTGAAATGATACCTGAAGAAGACGACAAGATGCGTGCGCCAGTTCCACCTCTGACTCGGTGCGCAGCAGTGAACGGAGCATATAGCCGTCTGCCTGGCTTGCTTATGCGCTTGACGCCACGCAACTTCGCTTGACCGCGCTCGTCGTATGAAAGCGATACGATAAGTGCTTTGCGCACGATATCATCCTCTGCTTCCGTTTTGATTAACGAGAGAAACCCGAGTTCTTTAAGTTTCTTTGCGATAGCGAGAAGATTTGCGGAATACGGCACCGACACTTCCCGTTTGCCGATGAGCGCGGCATTCTGGAGACGAATGATGAAATCACCGACGCGGTCGCTTACCATGATGCTTTCTTAACGCCCGGGATTTTTCCCTCAAGCGCGAGCTCCCTGAACTGAATGCGGGAAATACCGAACGCACGCATATAACCGCGCGAACGACCGGTAATCGCGCAACGGTTCTTAAGTCGTACTGGTGAAGAATTCCTCGGGAGCTTCTGGAGGCCTTCAGAGTCGCCAGCCAACTTCAAAGCAGCACGCTTTACCGCGTACTTTTTCACGAGTTTGACCTTTTTGTCATATCGCGCCAGTTGGGATTTTTTTGCCATAAAAAATAAAGCTCCGAGGAGCGTAGCTATAGAATATCAGCGTTTTACGCCCGAGTCAACGACGAGCGGCATTCCGATATGACGCAGAAAAGCCTCGGCCTCGGCCTTCGTGTGCGCGTTGGTAACGATAGTAATAGCGAGTCCAAAGACATCTTTAAGATCTTCGTCTGAAGTCTCCGGGAAGATAGTGTGCTCTTTGATGCCGATGGTGAAATTGCCCATATCATCAATCGCTTTTGCAGAGAGACCACGGAAATCGCGAGTGCGAGGAAGAGCTATGTGGATGAGCTTATCGATGAAGTCGTACATCCGCGCGCCGCGTAGAGTTATCTGAAGCCCGACGGTGTCGCCCTCGCGCACTTTAAACGATGCGACCGAGAGTCGCGCGGCGCGCGGCGCTGGTTTCTGTCCTGTAATCTTCGCGAGACGATCCTGAATAAATTCAAGTTGCTTCTTATCGCGTTTTTTCCCGACGCCGGAAGAGACCACCACTTTAATGATACGGAGGCTCTGCATCGGGCTCGTGTAGCCAAATTTCTCCGCGAATGCGAGGTAGGCCGTCTGCTGTTTTTGTTTGGTGATAGACATAGTAGTTACTTTACGCTGAGAATAGATTCTTTCTTCTTGGTCTCAGCTGACTCAACACGCTGCACATTCGAAGCATCAATCGGCCGTGAGCGCTCGATGATACGGCCAACTTTCCCTGCAGAACCTTTCATATGACGCTTATAGAGGGCAACTCCTTCAACAATGACCGAATTCTCGCGCGGCAACGCACGAAGAATGACGCCGGACTTCCCTTTGTCCTTGCCCGAAAGCACCTTTACTTTATCTCCTTTTTTTATTTTCATGATGAAAAATTTAAACGACTTCCGGTGCTAACGATACGATAGAATGCCACCCTCGTTCAGAGAGTTCGCGCGGCACCGGACCGAAGATGCGGTTCCCTTTCGGTCCCATTTCTTTGCCCTGTTTCTCGATGAGGACAACTGCATTCTCATCAAAACGAATGCTCGAACCGTCTTTGCGAGAAAATGGCTTGGTCTGGCGAACCACAATCGCGCGGAATATATCTTTCTTCTTTACTGCCTTGCGCGGTTCAGCAGTTTGTACAGAGATGACAACCGTATCGCCGATGCGCGCATATCTGCGATGGGAACCGCCAAGCACTTTGAAGACTCTCGCGACCTTTCCGCCAGAGTTGTCCGCTATAAGAACGATGGATTGTGGCTGCAACATATTATTTCGTAGGACGAGAGTCCGAAGATACTGAGGCCGCCGCCGAAGTATCTGCGATAGCAAAACGCTTCAATTTAGAAATCGGCCGTGTCGACACGATTGTTACTGTATCGCCAACTTGCGCCGTATTGCCTGGATCATGCGCGAGATGCTTCTTTGAACGCACGAAATACTTCTTGTATTTCGCATTTTTAACGAAACGATCGACGCGGACCGTCGCAGTATCCTTCATCGCTGTCTTCACGACAACGCCAACGAATGATTGAGAATGAGCCGAAGGCACTGAGCTTGTCGAATGTGTGGTATGTTGTTCCATATAGTTAATTAACGGCTTTGAGAACGCGCGCATGCTGTTCAGTAAATATGCGGGCAATGGTTGTGCGGAATTTTCTCGGAGCGTTTGAATCCTTTGAACGCGCGCCGGCAGAAACAAACCGCTCGTTGCGCAGAAGCGCACGAGTATCGGAAAGAAGCTTTGAGAGCTCCTGGTCAGTCTTGGTCGTCATTGTATCCTTTTTTGTCATAAAAATAAGAAAAAAGCAAATTAATTGCTCGTCACAATCGAGGTCTTTACCGGTAATTTCATACCAGCCTTCCGCAGATGTATTCGCGCAATACTCTCTGGTACGCCATCGTATTCGAAGAGTACACGACCCGGACGCACTTCAAAGACATAGTGCTTTGGATCGCCTTTACCTTTACCCATGCCCATTTCTGCCGGTTTGGCAGTTACCGGACGGTCGGGGAAAATACGAATCCAAAGCTTGCCTGTTTTCGCTGTTGCGCGAGTGAGCACTTTGCGCGCTGCTTCTATTTGATTGCTCGTCATCCGCGCGCTTGAAAGCGCCTTCAACGCGATAGAGCCGAACACAACGGTCGTGCCACGCGTATCAGGTCGTGCGAGACGCCGGTCGCTCTTGCGTTGTGTCTGCCACTTGCGATGCTTCACTTTTTTAGGGAATAGCATATATAAAATATTAGCCGCCTATTTGCACAGGAGTCTTTTTATCCTGATAGACATTCCCTCGGAAAATCCACACTTTCACTCCGATGACGCCATAAGGAAGGTGCGCTACTTCCTGTGCGAAATCTATATCGGCGCGGAATGTCTGGAGCGGGATACGACCTTTTTTGACTTCTTCTTTTCGGCTCATTTCTGCACCGCCGAGACGACCTGAAATCGTAATCCGCACGCCCTCGACCTCCCGCGCAGCAATAACCTTCTCAACGGTTTGCTTCAATACACGGCGGAAAGGCATTCTCTTCTCAAGCCCTTCAACAACCATATAGGCGACGATAGACGCATCTGTTTCCGGCTGACGCATCTCTACGATATCGAATTTAAGCGTGCGACGGTCATCAGGCGCCACGGTATGTATCGTATCGGCAAGTTCCTTGCGCAATTTCACCGCATTCTCACCAGAACGCCCGATTACGAGCCCTGGGCGCGCAGTCGCAAGAACAACCCGCAATCCGCTTGCTGACCGCTCAATCTCTACACCGCTCGTATAGGTGCCGCGAAGCCTTTTAGCGAGGAATCGGCGAATTGTTTCGTCTACTTTGATATTCTCGCGGTAGCTCTTTTTATCACCAGCGAACCAGCGGCTCTTCCAATCCCGGATGATGCCGAGGCGATGTGCATATGGATGTACGGTGTGTGTCATAGCGGTTATTTGCCTCCTTTAAGCTTCGGGGTAACTGGAGTAAGCGTTACGATGACGCGACTCTTCCGACGGCGGATGGCTGAGGCACGACCGAAAGCGCGCGGCATAAAGCGCTTGGTCATTCCGGCGCTCTCTACGATAATGGACTGTACCGTCAGATTGTCCATATCTTCACCCTGCCCTTTTGCATTTGCGACAGCGCTCTTGATGAGCTTTGCGATTGGATCTGCCGCACGCTTCGGGAGAAATTGAAGTGCTGAGAGCGCGGCTGGGATTTTCTTGCCTTTCACCAGTTCAGTAACAAGACGAACCTTGCGCGGTGTCTGATTATGACTTTTGAGTGTTGCGCCCGCACTGACGAATTGTGAGGAAGTGTTTGCCATACTTATTTTTTGCCGGAAGGTTTAGAAGCAGCAGGTGCTTTTGCAGCCTTTGCCGAAGCGATTTCGGCTTCTTGTTTCTTCTGTTCCATCTCTTTCTGCATCTTGCCGCCGTGACGGATGAACTTCTTAGTCGGGGAGAATTCGCCGAGACGATGCCCTACCATTTCGTCTGAAACGAGAACTTCAAGATGCTGTTTGCCATTGTGGACACCAAAGGTAAAACCTATCATTTCCGGGCTTATTTGGCTGCGGCGCGCCCATGTGTTTATTACTCCAGCAGAGGCCGGTTTTTTATCGATGACTTTCTTCAGGAGTTTTGCGTCCACGAAGGGTCCTTTCTTGATTGATCGGGGCATAAATTTTATAGCACCGCTACGCCGATTGACGGAGCGGGATAGATGAAAGATACAGGAAAGACCAAAAATCGTCAAATAGCACGGTAGAATCTCGCCGAGAAAAGACCGAAATACCAGAATACTGCCCTACTCTTTAGAGCGTGGACATTTTTTCACGCGTCATTGGCCCGAACCATCCGGTAGCAGGAAGGCCGACACTTTCTTGGAATTTTACAAGTGCCGCATATGTCTTAATACCGAAGAAAGTACTTTCATTATTTGGAGAACCTAACCCAGAGGAGGCAACGATAAAGCCGTGAGTATTAAGGAATTGCTGAAGCACTTTTACATCAGGACTTTCTTGGTTGAGCGACAAATTACTCGCAAATGAGTAGCTTCCAGAGGAAGAAACCGAGGCCGTAGCGCTCGTACCTGAAGAACCGCGAAGCGCAAGGGTGACTTTGTTTATAGTATCTTGACCAACACTAAACGAGTTAAGAAGCGAGATGATTGACTGAATCTGCACCTCCGAGAGTCCTGATGGCTTTGTTGTTGTCGTTACTGAAGTTGTGGTTACCGTAGATGGAGTCGTTACTGTTGTTTGAGTAGAAGGAGTAGTCACAGTTGTCGCTGTGTTGCTTCCGACGCTTCCACCTCCTCCTCCACCACCAACTGAAGAAGTAGTGGTGTTCGAACTGCTGCTCGTCGTTGAAGGCAGAGTAACGGTCACCGAATCGACAGCACTCGCAGAGACATTCCCAGCCACATCTTTCGCCCAAGCATAAAGGGTTTTGCTGCCTGCTGAAGAAAATGTGTATGAAGCGGGATAGGTACTTGACCAGCCGGTATCTCCAGTCGAAGGCGGTGTTGCGGATTCAGTAAGCTTATATCCGACAACGCCTGTGGCATCAGTAGCAGTAAATGAAGTGACGGATATCGTGAGAGAAGAGGCTGTGGTTGGAATGGTGAATGCAGTAATGGTTGGAGCTGTTGTATCATTTGCCGCAGCTGTCGTCTTCGTTGCCTCGGCAGAAAAACTACTTTCATTATTTGAAGTATCAACGGCAGTAACAGAGAAATAATAAGTAGTGCCATTCGTTAAATTACTGATGGTGTGGGAAGTAACTCTCCCCACATTAACGGAAGTCGTGTAGCCACAGGTGCCACAGACTTTTGGATCTGAACCTGTCCGCGGCGAAGTGCCGTAGTACACCTTATAACTGGCTACATCCGACTCGCTGTTAGCATTCCAAGTCAATGTGGCAGATCCTGTCGCAGATCCAACTGCCGCCAAGAAAGAATACTTGGCATCTTCGAAAAGTGCGACTACATCCGAGCGATAGAACCAAACGGCGCCAAGGAGAAGAAAAACCGCACCAATAATCATGACAGGAGCTACTATTTTCTTGTTATTCATTTTTCTAGATATTAATAGTGACCCATTCTTTATACCACAATTTTAAGCCTCCACAGGACTAATTCACACTGAGCCCCGACGGTGCAGAAGGTGAAATGGTGTCAGGGGGCGGGATATAATCATACGCTCCTATATCTTGTCCATTCGTTCCCGAACCGATAGCAGGGCTTCCGGCTGAAAGTTTTAATCCGTCATCGGCAGTAAACGGTATACCATCAGGTCCGAGAGGGTTATTTTCGTTAACAAATAGAGGATTTGCATTAATGCTATGAGTTTCCAATCCTGCTGATTGAAGTTCTGCAAAGTTTTTAAACGCTGCATTATAAGTAGCTATATCATCTCCATCAAAATCAATCATGATATTGTAATCAGATTCAAAACCTGTCGTGGGCGTTTCGCCAGAAGAGGTATAAGCAAACTTCTGCACATAGAATATATTGTTTTTAAATGTATTCCCTATTGTCCACTCGGAATATATACCAGTCCCATTGTTAGCATCAAGAATAGACCATATCGTATTGTTATAAACCTCGTGCCCACCTGCCGTATAAGGGTTTTGTCCCGAAAGACCTTTAAATCTGATGGCATTAATACTCGCGCCCTGAGTTAGGACATTGTGGTGGATTTTGAAATTCTTGCAATTATATTCAATGTATATCCACGCTGTAGAACCCGCTACATGATTTACTGTATCTTCAAAATAATTATCATAAATCTCTATATCTTCAATACTCGTAGCCGAGAGGCCTGATGTACTCCACACATGAATCGCATCTCGATGCCATGCACTGCAATAATAGTAATTATTGAAATCATGAATATAGTTGTTATGCACTTTAACATTTTGAATCGCGATTCCACTCGTATTGCCAGAAGCGATTCTTATTCCTACATTAATATTTGTAATCTCATTATTAGAAATCTCACCGAGATTAAATAGATTTACATTGTCACCTGTAGAATAACTGATAGCGGAAGATCCACAATCTCGAATAGTGTTACCGCTTATAAGTGCACCATTTACTTTACTTAATAAGATACCAACTCCATACTGATGTTCCCAATCATGAATATCAATTCCAATATTGGGATACGGATTTGAAGCATAATAGACTTCGCTTATATCATTATTACTCACAACAGCATAAGATCCACCAGTGAAATAAATAGCATAAGCATAACCCTTTCCTAGTTTCTTTATAATAAACCCATCAATTGTGATATAGCTCTTACCAGAGGAATAAATCCCATAAGTTCCCGTATTATCACGGTCAATGGTCGGTTTGGTTCCAGTTCCATACGAAGTAAAAGTAATGGGATTCCCTGCCGTACCTGATGAAGGAATGGTTAATTGTTCATGCCAGGTTTCGCCCTTCTTGAATTTAATCGTGCTTCCTGGGCTGAATGAAGAGGAATTTACTTTCGCAATGGTTTTCCAGGCCTTGTCAGAACAAGTACCATCATTGGTGTCTAAGCCGTTTGTTGCGTCAACATAATAGGTATTTGGTTCACAAATGGATGTTTGGGCTGAAGAAGTTCTGATGGCAAACAAAGAAACAGTCAAAATAATACACAGAATAGCGAAAAATTTAATAGAGTGGTTAATCTTCATAGCATCTGACGCTTCCCTATTGTACCGCCAGACCGGTCGGTGCAGAAGGCGGAGTGGTGTCAGCGGGCGAAGGATATTCATAAGCGCCAATATCAGGCGCTGACCCACGAGGAATGGTATTTCCTCCAAGATCAGTTGAATAACCTAAACTCGTCCCGGCATTAATTGCCGGAGAATTATTTTGTAAAACATATACATTTTTATTACTCGGATCTGTAGCTGGATTACCTATGAATTTAGGATCAGCAAATTGGATGCTGTGCGTGTCAAAACCTAATGCTTGCCAAGTTGCAAATTTATAATAAGTAGCGACTGGGGTTTCAATAGTAGCAATATATCCATTATCTTTTCCATCACCGATTAAATTATAATCAATATCCAGTCCAGTCTGGCTAAACGCATCTCCAATATTAATGTACGGTTGGCTTATCGACCCATTGTCTACAAAAATATTATTTTTAATAGCTACATGAGAGCTTAGCGCAATACGGATATCTTGATTCCAGAAAACATTATTGTGTATTTTGTGGTAACTCGCATGTTCCCCGCCATAGGCAGTTCTAATGGCATATCCCGGTCCCTCGGGGAAAATATTGTGATGAATATTAAAGCGATAACAATCGCCGGAAAGATATACCCAGGCGGTGCCTGAACCAGCCACGCCGTTATTCTCAAAATAATTATTATATAATTCCACATCTCTGATACTCATAGTGTTTTCATCCCCGCCGATAAGCCGAGTATAGGACTGGAATCCGTCCCTATGCCAAGGAGTAGCATAATAATACTTATCAAAATCATGCACATAATTGTCATGAATCGTTACAGTATCAATCCCATTATCGCTGTTATCCGATATTAAGCCCAATCGAATGCCGACATTAAAGTTAGTTATCTCATTATTAGAAATTTCTCCACCGACAATTCTTACACGGCTTGCGGCGATCATGATCCCCGTATTACCGATATCTCTGACGGTATTATTATAGATAAGGGCGTTATGAACATCTTGTAAATATATTCCCGAACCTTTTTGCGATTCCCAAGAAGTACTGCTTGGATAATTTGGATTTTCCGCATAATAAACCTCGCTGATATCACAATTTCTTATAACAACATTCGAGCCGGAATCAAATTCAACAGCCCGGGAATCTAATTGTTTAGTGAATCTTTTTAAAACAAAACCGTCAATAACAATATAACTTTTGCCTACTCTTGGAAGACCGGAACCGACATATACATCTGGACCATAAATTCCATATTGTCTTACGGGATATTCAATTGTTGAAAATCTTGTTCCGGGATTAGAGCCAGAATACACATACACTGTGTTAGAAGCTGCGTCATGATACCACTCTCGATCACTATTTAATTCCGCAATACTGCCCTGTTCCTGTCCTGCCACTTCATTAAATCTTATTTCTGAAGGATCTGTCGCCAAAGAAGCGCTCCAGACATTGTTCCCCTGGTTTGTCCATATTCCGGTTATTAAATCAGCGCCATTTATTATCGGCTTCTCTCCCGTTCCGTAAGAAGTGAAAGTGATGGGATTTCCGACTGTGCCAGAGGAAGGAATGGTTAATTGTTCATGCCAGACCTCTCCTCTCTTGAACTTGATTGTATTCCCAGGACTGAATGAAGAAGAATTTACTTTTGCAAGTGTCTTCCATGCTTTGTCAGAGCAGGTGCCGTCATTGGTGTCTAAACCGTTTGTTGCGTCAACATAATAGGTATTTGGTTCACAAGTTGAAGCCTCAACTGAAGAAATGCTAATGGAAAACAAGACAACCAGAGAAACGGCTGAAACTATAAGAAGAATAGAGAGGAATTTAAGAATATGGACAACTTTCATAGCATCTGACGCTTCCCTACTGTACCACCAGACCGGTTGGTGCAGACGGCGGAGTGGTGTCAGGGGGTGAAGCATATTCATACGCACCAATATCCCAACCGGAGCCTCGCGGACGAGAATTTCCATTTATATCAGTGTCAACGATACCGGCGAGATTCTTCCCTGCATCAATTGCGGGAGAACCGGGCAACAGATTGAAATTATTGTTTAGTACATCAGCAAGCAAGGGATCCGTATCTAAAATATCGTGAGTGCCTACAACCGAAGGCAACCGGCCGGAATTATAAAAAAGATTGTAGTCAGTAGTGTTAGTACTGGCGGCTCCGATGGTATGGAAGATATTGTTGTAGACGCTTCCCGTACTGCCATCTGCCAGACTGGCGGCACCGTAGGTAATATCGTAAAAGATATTATTGTAAATATTAAGGTTATAAATCTCCTTTGCTCGAATACCCCACGCTCCCCCATGAGCGAAAATATTGTTTCGTATCGTGTAGTTTTGATTTTGATGAAGTACAGTGCCTTCTAACATCATTGCTTGAGAAAAAACAAAACAAATGTTGTTTTCAAACAACAAATTTGTACCTGTCGTTCCATTCGTATCAAAAGTTTGCAGACAATCAACATGGCTTGTGCCGGTTTCGCTTCTATCCGTGCCATAGTAATAATTTCCTCTGAAGGTAACACTGTCCCCGAAGAATCTAGAATAATCATTGTCGACATGGTAATACCCATCCATCAGCCAGTCATATAACCTTTCAACTTTATTGTTTTCAACAACGCATCCCGTATTGGCGACGATACCAGCAGCTACTTTATACATAGTGTTGTTAGAAATAATGCAATATGGCCCGCCTTCAATCGCATCTCCGGCCTTAATATCGTAAATATAGTTATTAATCAGAGTTAAATGATCGCAATCGCTACTTCTGACATAAATCCCCTGTCTCTCATCCCATCCTCTCAAATCGCTGGTGATTTTAAACCCGTCAATGACGATATATTTAGAAGTTCTTAATCCGAATCCACTACTGACGAATGCTTCTTGCTGCGTTGCGGACTTGAATGTTATCTTTTGTTGCTCCGTACCTGTTTTATTCAGTATCCAAACTCTCTCGGCATATGTCCCGGGATATACCAAACAAGTTTGGCCGGCGACAATAACATTTGCGCATGCCTGAATTGTCGTAAAGGTGTTTACCACGGCATTCTGCGAATTAAGAAGTTCTACTTTCCCTACTGATTGAGCAAGAGTAGTTCTGACAGAAAACAAAACCGTAAAGAAAATCACAAGGGAAACTGCTATTTTCAGACAACGATTTATTTTCATAGAGTCACTTTATTGTATCACCAGATTTGCCGGTGCAGACGGCGGCGTGGTGTCAGAAACAAAAGCACCGACATATTCGTAGGCGCCGATATCTGGCGCTATTCCTTGAGGAATACTGACACCGTCTTTATCTGAGCCAAATCCTGAAATCTTTCCCGTGTTTATTCCTAAAGAGGTATTTTTCAACTTAAATACCATCGGATCGTGTGCATCTGCCGCAGGGCTTCCTTCAAATGTTGCTTGGCCGTAAATGCTTGCAGTGTCATATCCTAACGCCTGCAATTCGGCAAATGTATACCATACCGAATTGACGACAAAACTATCTCCGCCAGATACATCGTACACAAGATTATTGTTCGACTCGAATCCCGACAATGAGTCGCCATCTATTGAATAAATGTTTTTGTCAGAATCAATAATATTGTTGTACATCTTTATTCCCGGCGATCTGGATATATCAACTCCCACTCCGTACATCGGCGAGTTTGGATGGCAATACATCGTATTGTGGGCAATGATATGGTTTCTTGGAAAGATAGGAAAATCTGCCAATTTGCCTAATATTCTTATTGAGTGGTACCCCGGTGCGGACTGCATCACATTGTGATGTATGTTGAAATTAACACAGCCGTATTCTATATAAATCCATGCCGTGCCCCCACTCGGCGAAGGAGCGTTGTCCGTAAAATAATTGTTATAAATTTCAACATTCTCAATGAGGACCATCGCATCCGGTCGTGCAAAAATGTGGATTCCATCCCTGTGCCAATTCGTACAGTAATAATAATTGCCGAAATCATGAATATAATTGCCGTGAATCTTTACATCCTTATATCCCGTGCCTGCCGTTCCATTTGATAATGCAATTCGTATCCCTACATTAAAATTAGTAATCTCATTGTTATATATTTCCCCGCCTATGACTTGGACACCGCTTCCTGCCGATAAATGTATCGCTGTAGCGCCAATGTCTCTTACCGTATTATTGAGAATTTTTACATTAGAAGAATTATAAACGCCTATGCCATAGCCTCTTTGGCCTTCCCATGCCGTTGCACTGCCCCCAAGCATAGGGTTCGTCGCATAATAGACCTCACTGATATCGCAATTTTCCACAATATTATCAGTACCTCTAATAATGTACACGGCATAGGTAGCATCGAGCGTTTTTCCTAGTTTCTTTATAATAAACCCGTCAATCGTGACATAGCTCTTATCATTAGAATAAATGCCATAGGTAGCTGTGTTGTCTCCATCAATGATTGGTTTTTCCCCTTCACCATACGAAGTGAAGGTAATCGGAGCTCCGGAAGTGCCTGAAGAAGGAACGGTTAACCGTTCCTTCCAAGTTTCGCCCTTCTTGAATTTAATCGTGTTTCCTGGACTGAATGAAGAGGAGTTTACTTTCGCAATTGTTTTCCAGGCCTTGTCAGAGCAGGTACCGTCATTGGTGTCTAAGCCGTTTGTTGCGTCAACATAATAGGTATTCGGTTCGCAAGTTGAAGCCTCAACTGAAGAAATTCCGATGAAAGTGAGAGAAGCAGCGAGAACGACGAACAGAACGGCGAGAAACTGTAATGAGCGGAAGACTTTCATAGAGAAGTTTTAGACTTCCCTAGTATATCACCTCTCAAAGGAACAATTCTAATTATCCCTTGCGCTTCTTCCCTACTTTACGGCGGGAAACGATAAAGACATTCGAGTATTTCTTCGGTGTGCGAGTTCTTTGGCCCTTCCCTGATGGCTTGCCCCACTTAGTCTTAGCGCGCTTCATACCGCGACCCTGTCTGCCTTCACCGCCGCCATACGGATGGTCTACCGGGTTCATCGCCATACCGCGAACAGTCGGGCGAATACCCATCCAGCGACTGCGGCCAGCCTTGCCGATGACGACTAGATTGTATTCTTCATTGCCGACGGAGCCGATAGACGCCCAACAGAGATCAGATATTTTGCGGATCTCGGTTGAAGGAAGTTTTACCTGCGCATACCCGGCATCGTGAGCCACCACTTCTGCTGAATTACCTGCACTGCGCACGAGAATAGCCCCAGCCGAAGGAGAGAGTTCGATATTGTACACAAATGTGCCAACCGGGATTTTACCGATAGGAAGACGATTGCCCGGAACAAGCGGTGCATCATCAGCAACGATAAATGAGCTGCCGACTTTTACTTCTTTCGGGAGGATGACATAGCGGCGTTCGCCGTCTCTATAAAGCGCGAGTCCGATGAAAGCGGAGCGGAAAGGATCGTATTCAACGGTTTCAATCTTTGCAGGAATATTTTTCTTGTTGTAGGAGAAATCAACGACACGGAAACTGCGCTTGTGCCCGCCGCCTTGGTGTCGTGTCGTGATGCGTCCGAAGCCGTTTCTGCCGCCATTACTCTTACTTGTCTTCATTAATGGCTTATACGGAGCGTCGCCCGAGAGAAGTTCTCGGTACGGTAGTGTGGTCATAAAACGACGGCTCTTGGTAGTTGGTTTATATGTTTTCATAGTGGTGTGGTGAAATGGGAGATCTAGGTGAATTGTATGGTATCCCCTGTATTCAGGTACACATAGGCCTTATGGCGCGCTGCGCGAGTACCAACGCCGCGACGCTTGCGCATTGCCTTCTTCTTCCCCGGAAGATTCACAATGTTTATTTTGCGAGGTTCAACTTTGAATATCTCTTTGAGAGCGCCCGCAATCTCTGCCTTTGTTGTTCGTTTTGGCACCACGAAGGTATAGACGCCCTTCTCAGTCATGATAAGCGCCTTCTCGGAGAACCATGGTGCGCGAATAATTTCATTCGCAACGCCATCGGTCAGTCTCTTCGCATGCACATGATGTACGCGAGAAGTCTTTTCCTTCTTTGCCTTCACCTCTTTCTTTTTGTCGCCGAATAGTGCCATATACAATTAATTATGCGGTCTTTGCTCGCGAGAGAAGCGCGGCAAATGCTGCCTCCGGTTTCTCAATAACGAGATATTTGTGCGCCATGACATCAAGCGGATTAAGATTGCGCAACTCCTCGGTCATAAGATTCCCGAAATTATTGAAACTCTTTATCGTGTTCACCTCATACGAAGCAAGAGCAAAGAGAGCGGCATTCTTCTTTTTGGTGACGAGCGTCGCTGCATCTGCGCCCGTAGCAAGCGCTGCAATGACAGACTTTGCTGTCTTTGTCTTCGGCGCAGAGAAAAGGAATTGGTCAACAAGAATAATCTCGCCGTCTTTCGCCTTGCGAGAAAGTACAGATATAAGCGCTCCCATACGCATCTTGCGATTAATCTTCTCGCTATAGTCGCGATCACTTCGCGGACCGAATGTTACGCCGCCGTGGCGCCAAATCGGAGAACGGCTGGAGCTATGGCGCGCCTGGCCAGTCCCTTTCTGCTTCCATGGCTTTTTACCTCCTCCTGAGACCTCAGAACGATCTTTCGTATTGGCGCGATTCTGTCGGATATTAGCCTGCATAGCGGTCGTAACCTGATGCACGAGATCATTCCGCCAAGGCGCACCGAAAATGCTCTTTGGGAGCATAATTGCGCCGACTTTCTTCCCCTGCATTGAAAATATTGGCAATTCAGCCGAAGAGCCGGCACGAGGAAAATCGGTTGTAAGACTTGGCCGAGCGGCCCGGAGCGCAACCGTTTTTTCTCGTGCTGGCGACTTCGTGATTTTTTTAGTTGGAATCATAGTATGAAAATTATGCGGCGTGCCTGTTCGCAGGAACGGACACTACTTCTAGAAGCGTGCCGCGTGCACCCGGTACTGCGCCAGAAACGATTATTTTGCCTGCGACGACATCAACAGCAAGAACTTTGAGATTCTCAATCGTAACGCGATCAGAGCCCATTCGTCCTGCCATACGAATGCCCTTGGCGACACGACCGCCGGCACGACCGCCGGCACCGCCGATGGAACCCGGTTCATGTTCGGAATGCTTCTGACCGTGCGTGCGCGGACCGCCGTGAAAGCCATGACGCTTTACCACGCCAGCAAATCCTTTGCCTTTCGTAAGGCCTGAAACATGAACCATATCGCCAACTGAGAAAACCGATGCGTCAATCGTATTGCCAACTTCTGCAGTGTCGTTGGTACGGAATTCGCGAATGTCCGTGTATCCCTTTCCTTTCGTGTGCCCAAGAACCGCCTTACCGATGTTCTTCGTCTTACGAATACCAGTACCGACCTGGATTGACGCATACCCATCTTTACCGGTCACCGTTTTTACCTGGGTGACAGTCATAGGATTGGCAGTGAGAATGGTTCCTGCGTGTGCACGACCATCCTCCGCAAAAATGCGGGTCATTCCTTCTTTCTTTGCGAGGATGAATTTCATTTAAAGTAAAACGCGCGATGACAGACGCATCGCGCGTTCTGCCATAGGACCCCTTCGACAAGCTCAGGGTTCGTAGCGTTTCAGACACTCTACACGAGATACTAAAAACACGCAACCGCCCGGAAGGGCGGTTGCGTGTTTTCTCCTTTTGAAGAAATTAGACCATCTTGACATCAATCGTCACTCCGGAAGGAAGGTTGAGGTTCGTGAGGGCCTCAACAACCTTCGGTGATGGATTCAGAATATCGATGAGGCGCTTATGGATGCGCATTTCGAACTGCTCTCTTGCGTCCTTATGAACGAAAGTCGAGCGATTTACCGTCCAACGCTTGATTTCAGTCGGCAAAGGTACAGGACCGATGACGACTGCATCAAAACGCGCAGCGGTGTCCATAATCTGCTTCACCGAAAGATCGAGAATCTTATGTTCATAGGCGCGGACACGAATGCGAAGCTTGTGCTCCACCGGAGCTGGGGCTACGACCTTTTTCGCGACACGCTTCGGAGCGCTCTTTGCTTTAGGTTTTTCTGTTGCCGCTGTTGCCATAGGTGAATATCGATTCAGAAGCGATTAGGCAGTGATCTTAGTCACAACGCCGGCACCAACCGTCTTACCGCCTTCGCGAATAGCAAAGTGCTGCTGTTCCTCAAGCGCGATAGGCGCGACAAGCTTCACTTTGAAAGTAACGGTGTCGCCCGGCATAACCATTTCCTTACCCTCCGGGAGAGTAACTTCGCCCGTTACATCCGTCGTGCGGATATAGAACTGCGGCTTGTAGCCAGAGAAGAATGGCGTGTGACGACCGCCTTCATCCTTTCCGAGAATGTAGATCTCAGCGTCGAAGTCAGTATGAGGCGTAACCGAGCCGGTCTTCGAGAGAACCTGACCGCGATGCACATCCTCTTTCTTGGTGCCGCGAAGAAGAATACCGGCATTGTCACCAGCAGTTCCCTCTTGCAACTGTTTGTTGAACATTTCAATTCCGGTAACCGTTGATTTTGTCGTCGGCTTAATACCAACGATTTCAACTTCCTCTCCAACCTTTACGACACCGCGCTCAATACGGCCAGTCACCACTGTGCCACGGCCTTCAATTGAGAAAATGTCTTCAATCGGCATAAGGAACGGCTTGCTGATTTCGCGTTCTGGAAGGTCGAAGTATGTGTCCATCGCATCAACGAGTTCCTTAATCTTCACTGCCCATTCATCACTGACATCCTTAGCGTCAAGCGCTTTGAGCGCAGAGCCGCGGATAATCGGCGTATTCACACCATCATAATTCTGCTTGGTGAGAAGTTCGCGAACCTCTTCTTCAACGAGATCAATAAGATCCGGTTCAGCAACCATATCAACCTTGTTCAAGAATACGATGAGCTTCTTAAGACCCACCTGCTTCGCGAGAAGAATGTGCTCGCGCGTCTGAGGCATAACGCCGTCAGTTGCAGCAACCACGAGGACCGCGCCGTCCATCTGGGCGGCACCAGTAATCATGTTCTTGATGTAGTCAGCGTGTCCTGGCGCATCAATGTGCGCGTAGTGACGGTTCGGTGTCTCGTACTCCGAGTGGTGGAGCGCAATGGTGATACCGCGCGCTTTCTCTTCTGGTGCGCTATCAATCTTGTCAACGCCTTCTACGCGAGCATCGTATCCATCTCCCTTCAACATAGAAAGGATGTGCAAGATACCTGCGGTGAGGGTTGTTTTACCATGGTCAACATGACCGATGGTTCCCACATTCATATGCGGCTTGCCGCGATTAAATTCTGCCATAGTAAATCGGTTAATTATTTAATAAGCGAAGCTTTCTGGCTACATTCGCTCAAAAAGAAAATGAGGACATTCTCTTTTACTCGCTCATTTGCCAGTAAATCACGAATTAATCCGACCGAGTCGGAAACACACTCCGGCTCGCCAACTAAAAACAGCAGACAAGCCAAAGAGCGACGCCAAGATGCGTTAGAAACACTATACGCAACCGCGTATATAAATGCAAATCCTTGCGTGGATAAAAAACGCAGTAAAAGTAAACGGCTCACACCGTGTGAGCCGTTTGGAATGGCGTATTTGTTGATTATTTTCTTGAAGCGATAATATCGTCCGCGATATTCTTCGGCACCGTATCGTAGTGATCAAACTCCATCGTCATATTGCCACGGCCTTCAGTCATAGAGCGGAGCGTGGTGGTATAGCCAAACATTTCAGAAAGCGGAACCTTCGCGTGTACGACCTTGTTCATACCGCGTTCTTCCATTCCCTCTATCTGACCGCGTTTCCCGGAGAGATTGCCGGTGATGTCGCCCATAAATTGTTCCGGCATAATAACCTCAACACGCATAATCGGCTCGAGAATAACCGCCTTCGCTTTACTGGCTGCTTCATGAAACGCCATTGAGGCCGCAATCTTGAAAGCAATTTCTGAAGAGTCCACATCGTGGTACGAGCCGTCATAAAGGTCGATAGAAATATCGACCATCGGGAAGCCGGCAAGGAAGCCACGCGACATCGCTTCGCGCATACCCTTCTCAACTGCTGGAATATACTCCTGAGGAACGACGCCACCCTTGATGTTATTAATGAATTCAAAGTGGTCTTCGCGCGTGATGTTCTTAGAGATTTTCGCGCCTTCCACGAGCGGTTCAATCTTCTTCATATGGATTTTCACATGACCATATTGGCCACGACCTCCTGTCTGCTTAATGTACTTTCCTTCAGCATCCGCAGTACCGAGAATCGTCTCGCGATACGCCACTTGCGGTTTGCCGACATCCGCAACGACATTGAATTCTCGCTTCATTCTTTCAACAAGAATCTCGAGGTGAAGTTCGCCCATACCTGAAATGATGGTCTCGCCTGATTCTTCATCAGTCGTAACGCGGAATGTCGGGTCCTCATCCGAGAGTTTGCGAAGTGCTATGCCCATTTTCTCCTGATCCACCTTCGTTTTTGGCTCTATGCGCAGGGAAACAACAGGCTCAGGGAACTTAATCTGTTCAAGGATGATCGGATTCGCTTCATCGCAGAGCGTGTGCGATGTTTTCGTATCCTTAAGACCTACCGCGGCCGCAATTTCTCCCGCAAATACTTTTTCAACCTCTTCTCGCTTGTCAGCTTGCAGACGAACGATGCGACCAACGCGTTCCTTCGTTCCTGTTGTCGCGTTATAGACATACGAACCGGCAGCAAGCGTACCTGAATAGACGCGGAAGAAAGTCAGAGCACCAACGAATGGATCGGTCTGAAGCTTGAACGAAAGAGCACAGAACGGCTCATCATCTGATGCGTGTCGTTCAACCGGCTCGCCAGTATTCGGATTCGTGCCTGTTGCAGGCGGAAGGTCGAGCGGCGATGGCAGATAATCAACAACAGCGTCCAACACCAGCTGTACGCCTTTGTTCTTAAGAGCGCTTCCGCAATAAACCGGAAAGACTTGATTTACAACAACGGCCTTGCGGAGAATCTTCTTCAATTCTTCAATTGATGGCTCTTTGCCTTCGAGATAGGCGTTCATCGCAGCATCGTCTTGTTCAACGATTCGTTCGATAAGCTCAGCGCGATATTTCTTCGCATCTTCCAAAAGGTTTGCTGGAATCTCTATTTCAACAACCTCTTCGCCCATATTTCCCACGAACTTGTAGGCCTTCATGGTAAGCAAATCCACAGCGCCTTCGTGTGCTGATTCTTCTCCGATAGGAATCTGCATGCGAATAGCCTTCGGAGAAAGCCGATCAAGAATGCTGGCGTATGACCGCTCGTATGAGGCACCAGCACGATCCAGTTTATTTATGAAACAAATTCGCGGCACCTGCGCCTCGTCAGCATAACGCCAGTTCGTCTCTGACTGCGGTTCTACGCCTGCAACGCCATCGAACACGACAATGGCGCCGTCGAGCACGCGCATTGAGCGCTTAACCTCAGCGGTAAAGTCGATGTGTCCCGGAGTATCAATGATATTGAAACGATGTTTCTTCGCGATATCCTTCTTGTCTGCTTCGCTCGTCTTTGTCCAGAAACAAGTGATAGCGGCAGCAGTAATGGTGATGCCGCGCTCGCGCTCCTGTTCCATCCAGTCGGTAGTCGTCTCCCCCTCGTGCACCTCGCCAATCTTGTGCTGGCTTCCCGTATAGAAAAGTATGCGCTCGCTGACCGTAGTCTTCCCAGCATCAATGTGCGCAATGATGCCGAAATTTCTAACTTTATCTAGAGTGTAATCACGATTCATAAAATGAATAATTTAATAATAAGAAATAAACAACAAATCCCTCGACAAGCTCGAGATAATTTTGCTAGCGCAAAATTACCACGCGAAGTGCGCAAACGCCTTGTTCGCCTCGGCCATACGATGCATATCGTCTTTCTTCTTGACCGCGTCGCCTTCGTTCTTAGCAGCGAGAAGCAATTCTACCGCGAGCTTTTCTGCCATCGGCTTGCCCTTCTTCGAACGCGCAGCATTGATAAGCCAACGGAACGAGAGCGCGAGACGGCGATTCTGCGGAACTTCGCGCGGAACCTGATAGTTCGCCCCGCCGACACGACGAGAACGGACTTCCATCAAAGGCGAGACATTTCGCAACGCCGTTTCAAATGTTTCGAGAGGATCGGCGTCGCCTTCTTTAATCTTAGCAAAAGCATCATAGACAATCGCACGCGCCGTATCCTTCTTGCCATTCCACATGACCGCATTAATAAAACGAGAAAGCGTCTCTGATCCGTAGGTCAGGTCTGGGCGCCATGCGCGTTTATTTTTCAGGGGTCGTCGCATATTTATTTAGGTCGTTTCGCACCGTAGCGTGAACGAGCTTTACGGCGCTTATCAACGCCGCTCGCATCGAGCTTACCGCGCACTATCGTGTACTGAACGCCAATATCCTTCACGCGACCTCCGCGAAGCAAGACGACTGAGTGTTCCTGAAGATTGTGCCCCATACCCGGAATGTAGGCCGTAACCTCCATACCGTTCGTAAGCTTCACACGGGCAATTTTACGAATAGCAGAGTTCGGCTTTCTTGGAGTCTTCGTGGTCACCTTGGTGCAGACGCCACGCTTGAAAGGAGAAGGATAAAAAGTCGGGCGGTTCTTGAGTGCATTAAAGCCACGAGCCAGCGCGAGAACGCTCGTCTTAGACGATTTGTTCTTTCGGCCTCTCTTAGAGAGCTGGTTAATTGTGGACATCTTTTTAAGTAAGCTTTCTGTCTTCGCTTGCCTCGGACAAATTCATGAAGACATGCTTTGTCACTCGGCTAGCTAGACAGTAGAAACCCGCGAACGCGGGATAAACGCACTATATATAAGGACACGCGGAAATGCAACTATTGAGAGAGAGTGGCACCTGTTGCTGTAGCGAGTTCTTGAATCTGAATATCATGTCGATGAAGCGTCACTGCACCCATTCTGTTCTCTTGTTGAAGATCAGCGATATTCCCAGCATTGCCTTCACCGATGGTTATGAGTTTATCTATTTTTCCTTCAATGCGTGAAATACCGTCTTTAACCTCTTTAATTTCAGTGCGGAATTCGCCTCGCGTAACGAAGTTATCTGTAATCCATCCCTTATCGTCCTTTGTCAGCATAGACGAACAGTATAACATCGGCGCCAACCAGTTATCCCCTGTCTTGATGTAAAAGAAAAGCACCCGATGAACTTTCGTTCATCGGGTGCTTTTATGGAGTATCAATCGGTTCGCGGTATGGGTCGGTAGAGTATGGTCTGGAAGGAGCGGGATGAGGAGCAGGAGGAACAGATGCAACAGGAGGAGTTATAGGAGGAATTGGCTTTGGTGGCTCAGACGGAATGGAATGAGCGAGGGGTTCAGTTTTAGGAATTATTGGAGAAGATTTAACTTCGTGAGCGATTGGCGAAAATCGAGCTCCAGGTTGAATAACACCCGGGAGATGTGGCGGTACCGAAGTTTTATCAATTTCAATATGAGGTTCTTCGTGGTCTTCAAGCAATTTTTCATTAGGATTTATTGGTGCTTGTTTTTCTTCGTGGAGCACTTGCTTTAATGCGTCGGCTAGACCACTCGGGCTATTTGATGGATTACTTGCTGGGCGAGGCCCGCCTTCGCTTACAGCTTCTGCGTGGCGAAGAGGAACTGTTTTATTCTCCAAATTAGAATATCTGGGCATTGACGCGTTCATTTGTTGTGTATGAGGCGACATACTCATACTCGGAACTACGGCAGGGCGAGGAAATCGCGGATTCGCGGGAGTCGGATTCGTAAACGACGGCTCATTGCGCGTCGGTATAGGCTTTATCGGCTCTGCGGATTGTGTCGGTTGAGTATTCCCTGCCCCACTTCGCATCTGCTCGCGCAGCGGCACAAAGATTTTTTGATTTATTTCCGCAACAATTTCTGTAGAAACTTGTTCAGAAAAACCGCTATTTTTAAGTCGGCCCGCGAATTTACTCGGATCAACAAGCCCTAGAAGCAAGTACCCGACTTCTTTAGCGAGAATGCCTGCCATATCAATGTGCAGTTGGAATTTTGCCTGCAGTCCCATAACAATTTGAGTTGTCTTCTCATCGTTGAATGTGGAGCGCATAAAATCCGGCGCATTATTGTAAGCATTTAGAACCTGTTCTTTCGTGAAGATGTCATTCATATATTTATGACCATAAGGCAGCACCAGGGCCAGTAGTTACATAATCTATTGCTTTCTGACTCGCATTTGGTGATTTTTTAATAAACTCACCAATCGTAGTCATTTCTGTTGATGTTAATTTCTTCTCTTCCTGAATTGCAATGAGTATAGCTGGCGTAAATCTATCAGCTATCAACTCAGATGTAAGAATCTTTGCCGGAAGTTTCGCAATTTGTGTCGGTGGCCAAGTACTAATAGCCTTTGCTACATTGATTGGACCAAGTATTGGATCTCTATCGAACTCTATTTTAACTTTTCCAATTGGACTCGCATTGTTTACTTTTTCTTTTTCTTCGGCAGTACGCTCCTTACTATCGTTTATAGTATCCCGTTGCTTATCTGAAAGTTTTTCAAGTACCAAATCATTTTCTAGCATTTCTACTGGGATTGATTCAATTTCGCCCTTACTCAAAGATTTAAGAGTGCTTTCAGCAATTTTTCTTGCAGTATCTTTATCGGCCTGAGGAATATTTATATCAGTGTTAATCGCCAATTTCGCATTTTCGGAAAGTTTATGATAACGAGATTCTTTAATTTTACCCTTTTCACCATCACTTAACTTATCGCTCTTCATCAGTGATTCAAATTGCTGTGGTGATAGATTAATCACCAACTCTTCAATACCCTTCTTGATGCCGTCTAGATTTTCAAGCTCCTTCACTGATGTCTTTGAAAGTTGTTTCGCTATATCTGCAGAATTACTTGTTGTAGGATTATTAAGAATCTTATCTCGTTCAAGCTCTGCTTTTGCTTTCTCATATTCATTTTGCTGATTGCGCCACAAATCACCTGAAGGTTTAATATTCTTGTATATCTCTCTCGATTTATCAATTGCGCCTTTCGCAGTAATCGGCGTTTTACCGCCAGCAAACACACCACCAAGACCATTTCCTTGGATTGAACCGACGAAAGAGCCAGCCTTTCGCACTCCAGGAATATTGCGGGCATCAAATGTCCTATTTTCAAGATTGCGACCGGTAAATACCGCTGTCTTCGCAGCGAACCCTCCAAGACCTCCTTTTGAGGCACGCGCCTGCATACCCTTGCTACTGAGACCATATCCAACCACACCGAGAGTGCTCCGACCAGCGAGTGAAATTGCACCAAATGATAGTGCCCCAGTCGCTTTACCAGCAAGATTTATCGCACCAGAGGCGCCGAACGCGGAAAGTTTTTTTGCATACACAACAACAGCGAGGAGAAGCCCTATAGCAACGACGAAAGAGAGTAAGAAGCTCGCGAAGCCGGGGATATTCGCATTGCCGACGAATCCAGTCGCTGAGCTAGAATCTCCGCCGGTCATTCCAAAGCCAGTAAGAAATTGCGCATCAGTGATAACCGCGAGAGCAATATACAGCATGAGAAGTAGGACCGGCGCCGTGATGGTCTGTTGAACCAGAGTACTCCACCATTTCTTCGATGCTCCGTTCAACTGGGGTATAGCGAGACCCACGACACCGATTGGTGCCAGAATGATTATGAATATAAGTGCAACGAAACGCGCAATGAGTATGAATGCGAGGGAGAGCATCACGAACGCTGTCACAATAAAAAGCAAAATACCCATGAAGCCGATGAGCCAAGGATTCCCCGCCTTAAATATTTCCGTGTTTGCATCGCGCGCTTGGCCATAAATAGTCTGGAGCCCTAATTGGGACATAATTTTATTAGAAATGCCTTCATTAGAAACAGTGGTGAGAGAAAGAGACACCTTTGAAGCCGGGACACCGCCGTTGATCTGCGTATAAAATTGCGTTGCGAATAGATTTCCTCCATCAATTATCGCTTCAGTAAAGAAAAGCGAGAAATTAAGAAAGACGGCTGCCATAAGTAAATTCGGAAGCAGTTTGGTCCCATAGCCGAATCGTTCAGAATTAAGAATAATTGATATGCCGATGGCGAGGAAGCCGAATATAAGGGCGATATTGCTTATATCGCGCAGAATGCGCCACGCAACGCCGACTGCAGTCAGATTGCTTACATAATTCCCCATCGTGACGACGGTGTAGTACACCGCATAATCGAGCAGGAGCGCTGCGGCTCCAACGAGCCACGCAAACAGCGTCATAATTTTAATCATGATGCCGTCGTATGCGGAATCCTGCGACTGAGCTGCTATTGTTGTCGAATTATTTTGACCTGTGTTCTGATCAGTAACACTTGTAGCGGCTGGTGTCTCTGTTTCGGCGGCAGAACATACACCAGCAGTACACACACCACTTGCACAATCGCTATTGCCGTTAGGGCAAGAGCTAAATAATGCGCCCGTGCCTTGAGCATTCACAGTGGGCGCTGCGCCCGCCACGCCTATGACGAGTGCGAGAGTGAGGAATGAAATGTACAGGAAGCGGTACATATTTTTAATAAGTCGCAATAAACATAGGTTGGTTACTGTTGTTGTTATACAACTTGTAAACTTCGGAAAAATCGCACGAATATTTATCTGTATCTTTCAGTTTTTCTGTCGCTTTCTTATTAATAGAATTCATTTGGTCAATAAGAGTGTTCCCGGAAACGGTTTTAGGATCCTGGTTTTGAAGAACTGCCGTTGCTGCATTAAAAGGTCGCGCATCGCGTTGCGCGTTCCTTACCTCTTCGGCTGTCGGGGACATTGTCTGAAGCGTTTGCATATCAGTGTTATATGCAAGCTCATCTGTCGTAGCTGTCGGACCATAGAGTAACGCCGCTTCCGGCGATTCGGCTTGTATTTTTTTCACCATTGCATTCGCGGCAGCGATAATAGCCTCTCCTTCTTCAACTTGAGCAAGTACCGGTGAAATATCATTCGCGAGAATATCTTCTGTCGCTGCTGCCCATTCGCTATTCTTATTTATGAAATTAGTAGCGAAAGTTTTATCAAGATTGTCTGTTCCTGAGAGCATCCCCTGCAATGTTGTTGATGCTGTACTCATTTCTTCAGTACAAAAGCTTCCAAGTTTTGTAATATTTGCTCCTGCCTTATCCGCTGCATCACGGATGGTATCCAAGGCTACTTGATATTTGGCGATTCGGTCCAACATATCATCAACAGAAGTGGGAGCGGGAGCCGCTGTATTGCCAGAACGCACGCCTGATTCGGTAACGCCTAAGTATGCCGAATCCCTATATTGATTAAGTTGAGAATTGGAACTGGATCCAGAAGTTTTATTAACTCCAAGGAGACCACCGGAATCGGAACCTCCTAGAATATTTGATGCAAATTGAGCGACTTGCATCACAGTCGATATATCCTTGAAAATACCGTTAACTTCTTTTGCGACATTACCCATTTGAACCAGTTTATCTTGAGTCCCACCGAGTGCTTTATTTAAGCTCGCAGCGATGACCGAACCCGGCGTCTTAATAGTGCCCTCCGACCCATCTTCATTAATACAAGGGTCTCCTGGATTAATACCTGAAGACGCATTGACGGCAGAAGTAAGAGAATCTAGTTTGGCATGGGCTTTATCATAAGCTGACTTAGCTGCGTCAAGATCGGTCTGAAGATAGGGGTTATCTGTCGTATCGTTTATAACAGCCTCCAAAGCAGTATTGTAAGTTTCGTTAGCGGCATCAACAGCATTTTGGGCAGCTCTTAGTGGAGTGTCTAATGTCGTGATTGCGCCAAGCTTTGTGTCGCTTCCACCGCACCACGAGAGGAATCCTGAGCCCTGATTAACCTCGTTGGCGCGAGCTGTTTGCGCGTCTATAACCAGCGAACCGAGCTTCCCTTGCATAGTTATATACAGCGCATACGGATTGTTCTGATCTTGAGTCGTGAGTGCGAGCCACGCTCCGGCGCCTCCCTGCGACCAATCGCCAGCAAGAAACCTGTCTATATTTGGAGACGATCTCTCGAGCGTACACATATTAGCGGCCCAGGCACCCGCCAAACTCGTATTCTGGAGATAGTTAGTGCGAAGCGATGAGCTGATAGCCGAAGCGAACGGCGAATTTGAATTGATATTAAATTGTTTGATATACGCAAGCGCTTGTGAATCGCCGACTGACTGCATCATTTTCCTCGTATCCACCACAAATTGCGGGATGCCGGTGCCGTTTGCTTCACCGATAGCAAATGATATGACACTTGCAGTTATAGATTTCATCAGCTTTCCTGATAGAGCAAAAGCGAGTGGTTGAAGTACATAGGCATTTACTTGCATCGCGACATCTGCGGCAGCACTTGTAACAGTTGCTGTTTTAGTGATGGTATTTTGAATAGCGCTAATAGTAGTTTTGGTGAAACCAATAGGGTCAAAAGTAATATCTCCTATGCCCCAAAATGCGTGAGCTCTTTGTGGTGCAATAAAAAACGCAGACGGCACGACAAGCGTAATAGTGAGCAGTATCGCGAGGAGTGTATTGAGAGGACGCGGCGTCATAGATTTTTTGCGTCTTCGGCTTGCTGGTTCGCGACATTCATAATGAGATTTACGAATGAGGCGCCAGGCGTTCCTGCAGGGAGAGAAATACCGGCGGTTTTATATATATTGCCGATGTGTATAAACGCCGTGCCGAGTGCGAGCACCGCTTGCGGATATTGATTAAGAGCGAGCATCGTCGCCATCGGGTCGGAATCGACGCGAGTAAAGTCGGTGGTGATTTCACTCACACGCATCATAGCGTTGATAAGCGCGAGGTCATCATCAGCAAGCTCTGTCGGCACAGTAAGTACGGCGAGGCCAGCGGCGGAACTTCGATATGCTGCCGCTATTGATGCTATGTGCGGAAGCGCAGTGGAATCATTGTCTTCAATCTCGTCCTGCAAGTATTCAATTTCGCTCTTTGTCGCATCATGCGTATTTTTTAAGAGAACTGCTTCTGCGCTTATAGCAAATGCCTTAAGCGCATCAGCTCCTGAACCAGAGACAGTAATGTCACTTTTAGATTTAAAATCGGGTGCTGCGACAACAGCCGATGACAGCGAGCTGAGCGCCTGATCAGAAATATTCTTGATTTCAGCTTCAGAGAGATCCGCGCCGCCATTCGCTTCTTTTGCCGTGAGATAGAGCGACAAGAAATTTTTTGCGAAAGCGGCAGTGATAGTCCCTTCTGCAGGTGCAGACGGTAAGCCATCCTCGCTGAGAGCATAGGGCGAAGATGACGCGACTGAAATGTCAGCAATGGCCTTAGGAACAACCAAACCTTTCGCAACCGCCTCGCCGTCGGTCATCCCAAGATTAAGAGAATCTGAATTATGCGAATCAGTGCCGTAGAGCACCTCTTCCCAATCAGTAAGGCCGTCGTTATCCGAATCGCGCGTCGCTATTGCTTGGAGAAGCGCTGATTCTGTCGAAGCTTGCGCGGAAGGAGGAGAGCCGATACCGCGTGCGAGCATATATGAGCCGACAATAAGCATTGTCGAAAAAAGCACTGCAACAAGCACCTGCCAATTCTTGAAAATCTTTCCCATAGTATTACTCTGAAGTATACCAGTCACACTGAAAAAATAGTGGTTCTGTCTGTATAAAAGTGAATTAACTGCGGGCAAGAGCGAGCCACTGGGAGAACGACAGGTCCTCAGCACGAGCTTTTTCTGGAATGGCGCCATACGGAAGCCCTGCATCAGTCAAATTATTTCGCACAAACTTGCGTTTATGAGCGAATCCGGCGCGGATAAGAGCGAAGAATCGTTCTTCTTCATCTCCTGAAAAAAATGCGGAGCGCGAAATATCGCGGATAGTGAGCACAGCGGAATCAACCTTGGGCGCTGGATGAAACGCCCCGTGTGGAACAGTGAATTCGTATTTCGGCATGCCATATGCCTTGACCGAAAGAGACAAGATGCTCTCTTTCTTCGCGCGAGCGATCCTTTCGGCTACTTCTTTTTGCACGAGAAGCGTCATCGAACTTGGCTGATTCTCTGCAGTAAGAAACATCTTAAAAATTTCTCCGGTCAAATAATACGGGATATTCGCTACAAGCGCGTAGCCTTTCGGCAATTCAGAAATAGTAAAAAGGCGTATATCGCTATGAACGAGCTCTAATTGACCACTGGCAATCTCATCGGCAAAATCTGTCTGCAATTTTTTAAAAAGCTCTTCATCTGCTTCAACCGCGATTACTTTTTTTGCCAGTTTTAAGAGTTCTTTCGTGAGCATGCCCGTTCCCGGACCTATTTCAAGTACGGGTGTGTCTGGAATGAGCTTTGCAGAGAGCGCAATGCGCTCCGCAATGCGCGCATGCATCAGGAAATTTTGCCCCAGTGATTTCTTTGGGTGTGATGTCAGCAGGTTAAATAATCGTTTCTCCATAGGTTTCATCGTAGAGCATAAGCGAACTGTCAATATCAGCAAGGAAAGAAGACGGCTCGGCGAGAGTATCACTGCCGTAAATCTTGCGAATTCTCGCAAGAGTGAGGAAGAGGCGCGTTTTGGCGCGAGTCATCGCGACATAGAAGAGTCGTCTTTCTTCTTCATCATCTCTTTTTTCATCGCCACCCATCGCACTATGCGGGAAGAGTCCCTCCTCCATACCGCTTACAAATACTGTGCCGAATTCAAGACCTTTTGCCGCATGGACGGTCATAAGTGTTACTCCTGCTTTTTCCGAGCTTGCCGAAGGATTATCGAGTTCGTCCTGATCACTCGCGAGGGCAGCTTCGGCAAGAAACTCAGCGATTCCTTCTTTACCAACTGTGCTGTCATGCCGTGCGGCAACTGAAGCGAGTTCCTCAACATTTTCAAATCGTTCACGATCTTCTTCATTTCCTTCGTCCATAAGCGCGCGTCGCATACCGCTTTTTTCAATCACGAGCTTCACGAATTCAGACGGCGCTAATGTTTCTGCAGCAACAGCAAGTTCTGTAATGACATTTTCAAACGCTTCAACCTTCGCGAGCTCTCCTGCGCGCAGGTCTTCGCGCTTCCCTGCTGCTAATTTGCCGAGTGTGATGCGGCCGATGCCGCGCGGCGGCGATGCCGCTGCGCGCATTTTATCCACTTCCCGAGAAGGATCCAATGCGAGCCTCATCCACGCGAGTGCGTCCTTCACCTCTTTGCGCGCGAAAAAATGCGTACCAAGCAGCTTGTACGGCACTCCTGCATTCAGCAGACCTTCTTCAAGGGCGCGTGACTGAAAGTTTGTACGGAAGAGTATCGCGATTTCTTCAGGGCGCTCACCGTTATTTATTAATTCGCGTATTTTCGCAGCAATCCAACGAGCTTCATCTTCAGCGTTTATTGCGAAGTGCACAACAATTGGCTCGCCCGCTGGCTGTTCGGTCGTTGAATATTTTTCCTTGCGATTTTTGTTCTTTTCTATAACCGCGTTCGCCGCATCAACCAGATTCTTCGTTGAACGATAATTGCGCTCAAGAATAATTGTCTGCGCCGGAGAATATTTCTTTTCAAAATTCAAGATGTTTTCCATTTTCGCTCCGCGCCAGCCGTATATCGCCTGATCGCCATCGCCAACGACAAAAAGATTTTTATGTTTTTCTGCGAGCAGACTGGCGAGTCGCTCCTGCAAGCCATTTGTATCCTGATATTCATCAATGTGGATATGACTCCAGCGATTTTGTGCGAGCGTACGGATGTCGTCGTGTTCTTCAAGAAGCCGCACCGGCAGAGCGATAAGATCGTCAAAGTCGAGTGCCTTTTCTGCCGCAAGAGCTTTTTCATAGCGAAGCCATACCTCAGCGGTAATGCGGGAGCCGAAACTTCCTCGGCCCTGCTTCTCATAGAATTCATTCGCGCGCATTCCTTCGCCCTTTGCACGAGAGATGCGGCCCAAGACTGCGCGTGGCGAAAATTCTTTTGCTTCGACATCGAGTACTTTCAGAGCTGTAGCAATCGCTTTTTCAGAATCAGCGCGATCATAAATACTAAAAAAACGCGGAATCCCGATAGTTTGTCCGTAGCTTTCTAAAAGCTCGCGACCAAGACCGTGGAAAGTGGCGATGAACGGCATTTCCGAATGTGAACTATGGGAATGAGAATCTGAAACTTTCAACAATCCTTGAATGCGGTTCCGCATCTCTCGAGCTGCCTTATTCGTAAAGGTTACGGCAAGAATATGATTCGCTTGAATTCCCTCGCGAATAAGATGATAGATCCTCGTGGTAAGTACGCGAGTTTTCCCGCTTCCCGCGCCAGCGAGAACCAGAACCGGGCCGTCCGTCGCGAGCACCGCTCGCTTTTGCGCGTCATTTAATCCTTCAAGGTATTTCACTATCAAAATATACCGCACAAATCGTTCTCCACAGCTATCTGAATGAGCGATTGACTCCGAGCCTCTTTTGGCTATACTACCCCTATCGGATGATACGAAGGTATTCAAGGAATGGCTTATATACGAGAGTATGTAAGCCATTCTTGTATTTGCAGACTCACCGCTTCCCCCTGTTTTACCTATTAAATTCAACCAACAGCTTCTCATACCAGCATTTTTGGGCCTCGTATTTATTTCAGCTATCATGCCGAATCGTGCGGATGCGTTTTGGCCTTTTTCTACCAATGCGGATGCGGCAGTAAATGCCATTATTCCCAGTTCTTCAACGCCGGCATTGCAGGCAGTTTTAAATAGCAACCCGAATTCAACAGCCCCTATAGCGCTTGCCACCTCAAACGATTCGGCACTCATCTCTCATAACGGCCCTTCCGGCACCTTCACCGACAGTGCGGATACTCCATCGTCTGATCGCATTTCAGTGTATGCGGTGCGCAGCGGCGACACGCTTTCAGAGATTGCCGATATGTTCGGCGTCTCGGTGAACACTATTATCTGGGCAAATAATTTGAGCAGTGCAAAAGATGTGCATCAAGGAGATATTCTCATCATCCTCCCTGTCTCAGGCATTGAACGCACTATAGTGAAAGGCGACACGCTTAAATCTCTTGCGAAGAAATACGGCGGCGATGCGAACGAAATAGCGCAGTTTAACGGTCTCGATTTGAATGAACCTCTTGAGATCGGATCAACAATTATTATTCCTGGAGGAGAAATCGGCGCAATAGTATCATCTGCTTCAACAAAGAATTATCCGAGCACTACTAGCAGCACCGGTTCTCTGCAGATCGGCTATTACACCAACCCGTTGCCAGGCGGCATTCTTACGCAAGGTATTCATGGTTGGAACTCAGTTGATATTGGTGCTGCTCGCGGTACGCCGATTCATGCCGCTGCAGGCGGTACGGTCATCATCGCGCGCAACAACGGTGCATGGAACGGCGGCTACGGCAATTATGTCGTTATCACGCACAGCAACGGAAGCCAAACGCTTTATGCTCATATGAAAAATGTCATTGTCTCTTCCGGACAGAATGTCTCCTCCGGGCAGACTATCGGCTATGTCGGTATGACAGGCATCACGACTGGACCGCATCTTCATTTCGAAGTTCGCGGCGCTTCAAATCCTTTCCGTAACTGCAGAGTCGGTAGAGTCTGTTCTGCACAGTGATAATTACACAAAGACAATTCCGTGGCGCCAAAGGCGCCACGATTTTTTATTTATTCAAATCCGAACAATCCGCGTGGACGATACTGGAGCGCTTCGTGTACGAAAGCGGGTGTGACTGAATCGGCGCCGGCGAGATCGGCAATAGTACGCGCCACGCGCATCGTGCGGTGATAGCTACGCGGAGATAAATGCAGTCGTACGGCAGAAAGGGTAAGCGTTTCCTTCGCAGATTCTGTAAATCCGCTTTTTTCATCCAGTTCTCGGCCCGTGAGTGCGGCATTGGTAGCGCTTTGTTTACCAGTGCGCTTCTGCGCGCGCTGTCGTGCGGAAACAACACGCTCACGAACTAATGCAGACGGCTCGCCCGTTGAAAGTTTCGCGAGCGTATCGTGCGGAACGAGCGGGACTTCAATCCAGAGATCAAGACGATCAACAATAGGCCGAGAAATGCGGCGCGCCTGTTTCGCCGCCGCGCGAAATGCGACGCGAGAATCGTCGGAGAGTGTGTCTGCCGGATTCATTGCGGCAACGATCATACAATCAGCTGGGAAAGTGACCGTTGCTCGCGCACGCGAAACGGTCACGATGCGGTCTTCGAGCGGCTGTCGCAGCGCTTCAAGAACTCGCGATTCAAATTCAGGGAATTCGTCCAAGAAGAGAACACCTTTATGTGCGAGCGTTACTTCGCCCGCTTTCGGGAATGTGCCGCCACCCACAATCGCGACATGCGAAATAGAATGATGCGGCGCGCGGAACGGAGGCCAGTAGACCGCCTCGCCGTCTGAAAGGAGGCCGGCGGTTGAATGTATGGCCGTCACCTCAAGCATATCGTCGTCAGAAAGCGGGGGGAGAATTCCTGCAAGCGCCCGAGCGAGCATTGTCTTCCCTGTTCCCGGAGGACCATAGAAAACAATGTTATGACGACCGGCCGCAGCAATTTCGAGCGCACGCTTGGCGCTTTCCTGCCCTTTTACATCTGAAAGATCAATAGAGGGCGGCGGCACTGGTACGCGCCGGTCGCGCAGGAGGCGCGGAAGCAATTTCTCCTTTTTTAAATGTTGCAACAATTCTCCAAGTGATTGCGGAGCATACACAGCGACATCTTCGGCAAGAAGCGCTTCACGGGAGTTCCCGGGCGGAACAAAAATCGTTTTAATCCCGCACCGTTTAGCAGCAAGAACTTGTGGGAGAACTCCACGCACCGCCCGCACCGTTCCATCAAGCGCGAGCTCGCCAACGAAAAGTATGTCTTCAGTGAGCGCTGACAAATCTCCAGCGGCAATAAGATAGGCGAGAGCAAGCGCAAGGTCATAATGCGAACCTTCTTTTTTCAAATCCGCCGGCGAAAGCGAAAGAACGATGCGCTTATTCTGTTGTTTGGGAGGTTTAAAGCCGGAATGGCGTATTGCGGCGCTAATTCTGTCGCGCGCTTCTTCAACCGCTTTATCAGCAAGACCGACGACCGAGAAATTATGAAGCCCGCGTGTGAGATCGGCTTCGACAATAACCATCTCTGCGCCAGAACCGACTGGCTGTGCAGCGAGCGTCTTCGCATACCCATGCTTGGGAAGCGGAGCCTTACTTTGCCCTTCCATAGCCTTTGGCGAAGGAGGGGTGAAGTTTCCTTTCTGTAACGCAGTCGGCATTGTTATGACAAATGTTCAGTGCAGGTCGTGGCAGCAGAGTCGGCTTCAAGACGCGCTTCGTCTATTTCATTGCCGCACACTTCGCACTTCCCATAATTTCCGTTCTTGATTTTTAAGAGTGCAGCGAGAATGGAATCGTAACGCGCTTCAAGATCGGAAAGAATAGCAACATTATTTTCTCGGCTCATAATCACTTCTGCCTGATCAACAGGATCCGACTCCATGCCTACTTCAAGAGGAGTGGGTTCCCAATCATCCGGAACGGCAAGATTCTTACGGCCGATATTTCCCATTCCCGATTCTAATTTCTTCTTCTCCTCTTCCAGCTTTTCTCTAAAATGTTCAGTTTTCATCCAGAGATGATAGCAGATGATTTTAACGAATCATCTGTTGTGCAGTCACTGTGGTGTACGAGAGGACGCAAGCCGACGCAGTATTTCAGAAAATGCTGCTGGATCGCGAGCGATAACGAGCGTCGTCTGATCCCAGTAGCCATACATAAGAATGCTTCTGTTTTCAGAATCGCGATACACGCGCGCATCATGATTGCTGACGACTTCGTCGCGAAAACTGGCGGCAATCGCCTTCACAGATGATGTTGCGGTAGTCGTCGTTGCCGCTTTTGATTCGATTTTTGGCGTGGTGGTCGCAAGTGTTGAAGTCGCTGTTATGACATCTATCGGTGCTGTATAGGGAGGGAAAAGCGCTTCGAGATCATGCGCCATTACAGGCTCCCATGAAAGCATTCCCGAAAAAGTGTCGTTGTACGATGAGACAGAAAGTATGAAGAACGGGCTCTGACTCCCGCTGATGTTCACAACGCCTGCCATACTGTCGGAAGCCTGTATGTTGCGCAACAGAATGTTCGGTGCGGGTATTTGAAGCGCAGAAAAAATACTGTTGTCCGTACTGGTCGCATTTTCAGAATAGATGAGCCGCACGGTATCAGAAGCGAGCGGACGATCAATTGACTGTTCAATGGCCGATATCAATACAGCGCCTACTCCAGAAACTTGTTCGCGTTCATCAACAAAAATCGGTGCGGAAACAAGCGGGGCGGAAATAATTGGTTCGAGTTCGGTAAAATAATGTGCATAGACAAAATAAGCGCCGAAACCGCTTGCAAAAAAGAGTATCGCGCCCGCAAAAATATAGAAAAACCCAATAAGCGAAGAACGCGGTTTTGATTGCGGTTTTGCTGGAGGCGTTGCGTCTTGTTCGGCTGCGAGAACCGTCGCAGTAGACGCATTGGTTTCTTTCATTCGATCAGAAAAATCGCTCGCATATGTTTGAAGTGATGCTGGTTCTGCCGGCTGAAACGATACGACCGGTTGCGGATTAGTAGGAAGTTCCGGAGTCGGAACAACAGGCGGAGGTGTGATCGGCGACGCGGCAACCAGCCGTTCAGCCGGAGAAGATTTTGTTTCAACGAGCGGAACGAGGTCAGGAGTGCCGCCCTTTTTCACTATCTCCATATCACCCGCGAGCGTGCGAATATATTTTTTCGCTGTGCCCGCCGTCGCTTCTGGCGAAGGCTGGGATGTTACATCAGTATCCATACACCACTCATCATAGCGTATCCGATGCGATGTAAAATAAGTTATCCGCGCGACGAGATAGTGAACTTGTGCGGATCGTCGCACATATCAGTGAAAGCATGCGCTGCTTCTTTGAGTTTGCTTGAAGATGATTTACCGAAGGAGATGACTTCAACTTGGCATCCCTCGTTCATATCAAGATATTGAATGAGCGGGACGAAGTCGCCGTCGCCGGTAACGAGAACGACGGTATCAAGCTTGGGAGCAAGCTTCACTGCATCAATCGCGAGACCGACATCCCAGTCAGCTTTCTTCGCACCGTCAGCAAAAACCTGAAGATCTTTCACCTTCGTCTCGATGCCCATCTTAGTAAGTGCTTCAAAGAAATTCTTCTCTTCCCCGCTTTCTGTTGAGATGACATAGGCGATTGCGCGTACCAAAATGCGACCGCCCACGGCTTCTTCAAGGATTTTACCGAAGTTCACGCGTGCCTTATAGAGATGTTTGGCGCTGTGATAGAGATTTTGAGTATCAATAAATACCCCAATTCGTTGCGCCGGATGTTTAATAACTGCCATAAAAATAAATACTTATGCAAATAAAATAATAAAATGTACCAGCTCACTAAAAAATAGCGAAGCTACTTTCCAATTCTACCACTTTTGAAATCCACTTTTTAGCTTATTTTTTCAAACCAAGCTTCTTGATAAGCGCGTTGTAACGGCGCTTGTTATTCGTTTCAAGATAGCGAAGATGCGAACGACGATCGGCAACCATCTGGAGAAGTCCGTGACGAGAATGAAAATCTTTCGGATTCTTCTTGAGGTGCTTCGCGAGCTCGTCAATTTGTTTTGAGAGGAGCGCAACTTGAACATCCGGCGAGCCGGTGTCAGTGTCGTGGCGGGCGATATTCTTAATAACTGCCGCCTTTTTCTTTGTGGTAAGCATGGATATCACTACCTTACCACGCCTTGTGAAATTGTGCAAGTTCGGTGTAATCACTCAGGAATATGCGATGTCCAAGAAATGTTGCACATTCTCGCGAGCGTTTTGCGTCATTACTAAGAGTAATGGAGCAAATCATATTGTGCGACACTTGATGCTACACTTTCCGTATGGAAGCAGAATCGGCGAAGCGGCAATTTCTTGAATATATAGAGATAGAGCGCGGGCGCGCGGTGAAAACAATTGAAAATTACGACCATTATCTCACCCGGTACTTCGCACAGATGAAGATACAGAGCGTCAGCGACATCAGTGAACAAAATATTCGCGAGTTCCGTATGTGGCTGAATCGCCAACCCGCCTTCGCCAAGGCTACGACGGGCACGGTCCGGCACGACAAAACGATTGGCAGACGGACGCAAAACTATTATATGATCGCGCTTCGCGCGTTCCTGAAATTCTTGCGAAAACGCGACATTCCCGCTATTTCTCCGGAAAAGATAGAGCTTGCGAAGCTTCCGGAGCGCGAGCTCGACCTCATCTCCCCTACTGAGCTTGGCCGGCTTATGCAGGCCGCCGACGGCACCGAAAGTAAAGACCTTCGAGATAGGGCGATACTTGAACTCTTTTTCTCTACCGGACTTCGGGTTTCCGAGCTCTGTGCGCTCAATTGCGACTTGGATCTTACCCAAGACTCATTCTCAGTACGCGGGAAAGGAGAAAAAGTACGAGTTGTTTTTCTTTCAAGCGCCGCCAAGAGCGCAGTTGCCGCATATTTGAAAGCTCGCAAGGATATGGCTGAGGCGCTTTTCGTAAATGACCAAGCCGGAACCGCGATTCCCTCTCGTCTCACCCCCCGTTCCGTAGAACGGATTATTAAGAAATGTGCGATGAAAGCCGGCATCACGAAAAAAATGACTCCTCATGTTCTTCGCCATGTCTTCGCCACCGATCTCCTCAATAATGGCGCTGATATTCGTTCGGTTCAACAACTCCTCGGCCACGCTTCCATTAACACAACGCAAATCTACACGCATATTACCGATGCCCACCTGCGCGAAGTACATAAGAAATATCACGATAAAGGCAATAACTGAGCCACAGGGCCGAAAAAGAATGTAGAATACGGGTATGAAAATCGTCTCGTGGAATGTGAACGGATTGCGCTCGCTCGCAAAGAACGATTATTGGGAATCTTTCTTAAAGGAGACAAAGCCGGATATATTCTGCTTACAAGAAACGAAAGCGAGCCCAGAGCAGGTTCCGGACGAATTGCGAGAAGTTGCCGGTTTTTCTTCTTTCTTTTCTTCTTCTCAAACAAAAAAGGGTTATAGCGGCGTCGCATTGTATTCGAAAATAGAACCGCTCTCTGTTATTTACGGCATGGGAATAAAAGAATTTGACCAAGAAGGGCGGATTATTGGAGCAGAATACGACAATTTCTGGCTCTTGAATGTCTACTTCCCCAACGGAGGTCAAGGACCCGAGCGATTAGATTATAAAATGAGATTTTATGATGCATTTCTGTTATTTGCCGAGAAATTACGCAGACAGAAGCCGGTCATTTTCTGTGGCGATGTGAATACCGCACACGAGGAGATAGATCTCGCCAGACCGAAAGAAAATGAGGAAAACACTGGCTTTTTGCCACAAGAACGGGCGTGGATTGATGAGGTGGTGAACGATGGATATGTCGATTCATTCCGTCATTTTCATCCTCAAACAGCAGAAGCGTATACCTATTGGGATATGAAGACGCGCGCTCGCGATAGAAATGTTGGCTGGCGTCTTGACTACTTTTTTGTTGTACAGGAATTCATAAAACAAATTAAAAAAGTAGAAATCCATTCTGAAATTTACGGCTCTGACCACTGCCCTATTTCTATAACGCTCTAAAGGACATTTATAACTTTCAATAAAGGTTATCCACAGTTATGTCCTTTACATTGTCCTTTACTAACAATACTCTTCATTAAGGAGGTGGTGGCTATTACTTCGGTGAAAGCTACTACTGTGGTAGTTCTTTCTTGGCTCTTTTCGTCGGCGTTCTGCCTTCCCTTTCGAGGTGTCTACCCACGCTGCGGCGATCCGCTCTACAAGCCATTCGGTACGGCATTCCTTGTTTTGGGAATCCAGTATGCAATCAACAAAACAAAAACCACCCCATTTCTCGGGTTGGAAGCACCATATTTTACGCCCCTGCTCCTTTTTGCTTCTGACCACCCCTGGGTGGTTTTTTTGTGCAAATCCGAGCTAGCAAGTAAGAAAAAGATAGTAAGACTTGGCCTAGCGGCCCGGAGCGCGATCTCTTTTTACTTGCTGGCGAGGATGCATACTACTATTCCACGCGAAACACTTTTCACATATTACGCTTCGTAACGCCGTCGGGCGTAACTTATCCCTCGTATGACTCGGGATGAATTAGCTCGAAACGAGCTAATTCACATGATGTTTATCTAAAATATGCTTTATTTCTTCGTCTTCTGCTGTTTCTCGGCGTTCTTTCCCTGCTTTCCCTAGCTTCTGTAAGGCATCTTCTGGCATTTGCAGAAGTTCATCAGTTCGTTTATCAAGGTATTCCTCGGTATTTAGGTCAGGATTATCAAGAACTTCTTCCAAAAGGGCATTCAATACTGAGCCAATTTTTGGCCCTGGTTTCGCGTGGAACTTGTCCATAATATGATCACCGCCAGTCTTGAGCATAGAAACTGAAATTGGATCGCGGAGTGCCTGTTCTACCATCGCTTTATACTTGCGGAAGCGAAATGGCTGTTCTTTAGGCCTGCCAGTTCCGATACGGTCGCAGATTCTAAGGTTAAGTAAATCCCATATATTCTCCTCGCCGACATTTTTCACCATTCTTCGCACAGCAGAGAGGGTAATCTGATCCGGATCTGAGAAGAACATATGCCAACGGACAAGTTTTACGACTTTTTCTATTGTTTCGCGTGGAAAGCGTAATTCCTCAAGAATCTTCTTTGTTTCGCGTGAACCAACTACCTCATGCCCGTGGAAGCTCCAATCATTTTTTTCTTCTGAATGGCGGCGTGTTTCTGTTTTAGACACATCATGGAACAGACACGCTAGCCGTACCTCTAGGCTGAAATTCTTATCGGCAGCGTGCTGTACCGCACGCATAAGGTGTTCAAAAACATCGTAACTATGGGCTTGATTCTGCCCGACACCAACAGAACGGACGAGGGCAGGGGAGATAAATTCCAAAATACCAAGTCGTTCTGCTAAGACAAGCGCATTCATCGGTTGATTTGAATTCAGTATCTTCACGAACTCATCTCGTATTCTTTCACGCGAAACATGGCTTAAATGCTTACTATTATCGTCTATTGCGGTTGCAGTCTCACCATCTATACCAAAATCAAGTTCAGCAACAAATCGCACCGCGCGTAACATTCGTAAAGCGTCCTCAGAGAACCGCTCAAGCGGTTTCCCAACGGTCCGCACTATCTTGTCCTTTATGTCCTTTTGGCCGTCGTAGGGGTCAATTAAATGTCCTTTAGAGTCATCGAGCGCAATAGCATTGATAGTGAAGTCGCGTCGAGCGAGATCTTCAAGAAGAGAAGTACCGAACGCTACCTTATCTGGACGGCGTTTGTCAGAATATGAAGATTCAATTCTGTAGGGAGTTATCTCTACGATAGCGAGTCGTTCGTCAATACTTCCTGTCTTCACACCGACCGTGCCAAAGTCATTTTCGTAGAAAGAGTCAGGAAATACGGCCTGTATCTGTTCAGGCGTTGCATTCGTCGTTATGTCCCAATCCTTTGGTTCTCGCCCGATAATCAGATCGCGGACGCATCCGCCGACCAGGTATGACTCATAGCCGGCTTTTCGTAGGTCGTCTCCAATAAGAGATATTTCAGGTGGAATGCGATATTGCATTTTCAAATCGTAGCATAATACGCTACTGTTCAGATACGCCTCGATATCTTCTCAGACTCGATATCGGGGCTCGTTCGGAAAACAAGTATCCGAAGACGGATTCTTGTTTCCTCTCTCCGCCTCGATGGTGAAATGGATATCACGGCTGACTTCGGATCAGCTGTTCCGGGTTCGAATCCTGGTCGGGGCACTAGTAGAAATAAAAGCAGTCGGCATGATATGATGTCGCACAGAGCGGGCATGGTTTAGTGGTAGAACGCGTCCTTGCCAAGGACGAGACGGGAGTCCGATTCTCCCTGCCCGCACCACTTTTGTGTGTCCTTTGGTTCTGTGTTGCAGGTGGATAACATGGTGGATACTGTGGATAAAAGACAGGGGACTTCTTATAAAGTCCGTGAAATAATAAGCAAATGAGCCATATTTCTAAAAGCCGTGAACTTATCCTCTAAGACCAGTAAGGAGGTTGGTGTCCTTGGGGAAAAGGTAGCTGCTGAGTATCTCAAAAGGCACGGTTTCAGTATCCGAGACCGCAATATCGCGCGCAAAACAGGCGAACTTGATATCATCGCAGAGAAGGAAGATACGCTGCATTTTGTTGAAGTGAAGACGGTATTGGCGGACGAATTCCCTTGCGAAGAAAATACGAAAGATACCTATGACCCTTCTTTGAATCTTCATGAGGCTAAGGTGCGGAAAGTAGCAAAGACAGGTGAATGGTATGTCCTTGAGAAAGGATGGGGAGGGGAATGGCAAGTAGACGGATGCCTCGTCTGGCTGCGTCGCAGAGATGGTATGGCACGGGTTAGCTATCTGCCACAAATCGTTTAAATCTGCTAGGATGCGAAGGAGGACGGGTCGTATCCGTTAATTGCACGGATACGCTCCCTCATTCCGGAGAAAGTGCCCACAAGAAGACTTGCAGCACTTTTACTCCATTCGGGGCGTAGTATACCGGTAGTACGCTTGCTTTGGGAGCAATTAGACCGAGTTCGATTCTCGGCGCCCCGATGATTAAGGAAGACCGGCGGTTATGACCGCTTCAAGGGCAGGTATTCTTGGTGCGAAATCGGCTATAGAAGTTTTTGTTGTCTCCGAGAGGAGCAAATCAAGAGCGCTTCCGGTTTCGTTCGCATATTCAGCGCGAATATACGAAGATGTTATCGCTCCGAGAGAGCGGATGTCGGTCGCGCCAGAGATCGTGCTGGTCGTAATAGTGCCGATGAGAGCCCCGGATGCATCAACAACACCGCCACCAGAGGAACCTTCTTGTGCGGCAACTGAACCGCCAAGCGCGAATACATCTACGGTATTCCTCCTGAAGGTGAATATATCCTTCACAGAGCCGAAAACAATGATAGGGAAGAGAGAAGACTGTATTTGGCTCGATATAAGAAATTGAGCGCCATATGAGGCGATAACGACTGGCGTGCCAGCGGCCGGCGGAGTCGTTGCAAGCGGTACGAATGGGAATGAAAGAGGAAGAGGAGTGCGCGTGATGCTCTTCGAGATCGCGAGAAGCGCAAAATCATTCTCGCCAGTGCCATTTGGCAACGATTCGGTAAGTACCGTCGCATTCGCCTGAAGCCATGTCGGGGAAATATACACAAGCGCGGCATTATAACGATTCGCCGCAGGACTCTCAGAGCGAATAGTGCAGGAAACGCCGCGGTCAGCAAGAAGGAAATATTGCGCAACATGCGCGTTAGTAAGAATGATGCCTTTCGGATCAATAATGACGCCACTGGCTGAAATAGAGTGAAAGGCATTTCCTGAAGGGGCATAACAAATGATGTTCACAAGGGCATCGCGAAGCGTTGTCGCAGAAGTGTCGAGCGACTGATTTGTATTCTTGGATGAAGAAGTTGCCACAATTGGAGACGAAATCGGAGCAGTGACTATTGGAGCAACCGATGCTGGCGGCTTGGCCTTCGGCGAAACACTCTTCTCTGGAACAGAATCCGCTGATGTTGAGGTGGCAACGGGAGGAATAATTGCTGGAATCGTGGATGACGCGTTGGAAATGTCTATAGCAGAAGGAGCACGAACCATGGTTGTAGTATCGAAAAAGGCAACAACAAACACGCACAATAAAAGCGCGGCAACAATACCAAGGTAGGGAACGAACTTATCCATATTTATACGCTACCCTAAAAATGGTATTCTCACCACAGTTCAACGCGGGATTAGTTTAATGGTAGAACAGGAGATTTCCAATCTCCTGGTGGGAGTTCGATTCTCCCATCCCGCACCATAAAAGTAGCTTATCATATAAACCAAAATATGGTACAGTAATCTTATGAAAAAACCTTTCAAGCCAGATGACTTACCTCTAAATAAATTAGATTGGATGTCTTTTGTTGATTTAATCGGTCCTGCCCACGATGCAGTGGCAAGATTTGATGGGTTGCTTCAGAGTATTCCTAATCCTGCCGTATTATTGTCTCCCTTAACGACAAAAGAAGCTGTTTTATCGTCGAGAATAGAAGGCACACAAGCAACCATGCAAGAAGTTCTTGAATACGAAGCTGATCCTCAAGAAACTAAACGAACCCAAGATATCAAAGAGGTTTTGAATTATCGCAGAGCAATGAGCAAGGCTACTCATGGTTTAGAAGATATAGGTTTTACTTTAAGGCTCATGAAAGAAATGCATAAAATTCTTCTTTCTGGAGTACGCGGTGAGGAACAAGATGCTGGCAATTTCAGAAAAAGTGATGTTTATATTGGGTCACGAGGCAATCCAGAAGGAGCTAGATATGTTCCACCTTCTTGGCAGGACATGGATGTGTACTTAAAAAATTTCGAACAATATGTAAATTCGACAGAAAAAGATGTTATGGTGCAACTGGCTGTTGTACACGCTCAATTTGAAATTATTCATCCATTTGGAGACGGAAATGGTCGTATGGGCAGAATAATTTTACCGCTATTTCTTAATTTCAAAAAAGTATTATCAACACCAATGTTATATCTGAGTGAATATTTTGAAACACATAGACAAGAGTATTATCATAAGTTACAAAATATTTCTGATAATAATGAATGGGAAGAATGGATCAAGTATTTTTTAAAGGCAGTAATCGAGCAATCAAAAATTAACATTGAAAAAGCTAAGAAAATTCAGTCATTATACGAAGTAAAAAAAATCAGAGTCAGGGATTTAACAAATTCAAAATATTCTATAAATGCACTTGATTGTATTTTCCATATGCCAATATTTAATACTCTACAGTTTAAAAAAATATCAAAAATACCACAAGGAAGCACTGGGAGAATACTTAACGATTTAGTTAAGGGTGAGGTATTAAATGTTTTACAACAAGGATCTGGACAGAGACCAACTCTTTATATTTTTCCTAAGCTTCTACATATCGTTGATAATTAAAACTCAGAATTTAATCAGCTAAAAAATTAGCTTATCAAAATATAAGAAATATAATCAGCTAAAAAATTAGCTTATCAAAATAGTCCTAATAACATTTCACAGGATACGCCAGTGTTATTAGAAGGAGTACCATTAGGTATATGGAGCCGCTTGCCGCACGAATACGACCCACGACGCTCGACGAAGTTGTCGGACAGGAACATCTTGTCGGAGAAGGGAAGCCACTGCGCGTGGCGGTAGAGAAGAAACACCGATTCTCATTTGTTCTCTGGGGACCGCCCGGAACAGGGAAAACGACTATCGCTCGCATTTATGCACGCGCGCTTGATGCGGAACTCTTTGAGCTCTCGGCGGTATCGGCAGGGAAAGATGACATACGGAATATCGTCAAAATGGATGCGAAAGGAAAAGATAAAGTGCTTTTTTTAGATGAAATACACCGATTTAATAAAACTCAGCAGGACTTTCTCTTACCGTATGTAGAAAGCGGAGAACTGACGCTTATCGGTGCCACGACTGAGAACCCGTCTTTTGAAATTATCGCCCCGCTTCTCTCTCGTTGCAGAGTATTTGTGCTTGAACCGCTCTCTGAAGAAGCGCTCCGCGCCATCATCAAACGCACGAAACTAAAAGTGAATACAGAAGCATTTGAGTGGCTTATGGGCTACGCGAGTGGCGATGCGCGCAGGGCGCTTGGCATGATGGAAGGAGCGGAAAGTTTGTATGGGGAAATTACTGCCGAAACGCTGAATAAAGCGCTTGAGTCGCCTCATCTGCGTTACGACAAAAAAGGCGAGGAGCACTACGATACCATCAGCGCATTCATAAAAAGCATGCGCGCCTCCCAGCCGGATGCAGCGATGTATTATCTCGCCCGAATGGTTGAAGCAGGCGAGGATCCGCTCTTTGTTGCCAGAAGAATGGTCATTTTCGCTTCAGAAGATGTTGGACTTGCTCAGCCGACAGCGCTCGTGGTCGCTAATGCTGTTTTTCGCGCTTGCGAGACCGTCGGCTATCCGGAATGTGCCATCAATCTCGCGCACGGTGTTGCCTATCTCTCGCAAGCAAAGAAAGACCGCTCTGCGTACGATGCGCTCCGCGCTGCACAAGCGGATGTGCGCGAATTCGGCAATCTGCCTATCCCGAAAAAAATAAGAAATCCGGAGACGAAATTTATGAAAGAGATTGGTTACGGCGAGGGCTATGAAAAATATGACCAAGAATCCTACCTGCCGGACAAATTGAAGAAAAAGAAATACTTGAAGTAAAAACACGGCATCCGCCAGCTGGCGGATGCCGTGTTTTTTATTTGAAAACTATTTCACTGCGTCCTTGAGCGCCTTCGCAGCACGAAACTTCGCGGTGCGAGAGGCTGCGATGTGGATTGTCTCGCCCGTGCGAGGATTCCTACCTTCGCGTGCTGGGCGTGCCTTCGTCGCGAAGATCCCAAGACCTGCAATCGATACTTCATCACCGGACTTAAGGCCGGAAACGATTGAATCGATAACTGTCTCAACAACGCGCTCGGCATCGGCCTTCGTTGAACCGAGAACACCGTGCACCTTGTCGACAATGTCTGCTTTATTCATGAGTATCTGCTAATTGCTAATCCCACAACCTACGCAGGGTGGGTATGAGGGGAAGTATAGGAAATGAGCCATATTGTGCAATAGGGCTCTTTAGGAAGCGTGGATAGCGAAAAAGAAGAGCCTCCGCGTAACATACGGGAGGCTCAAAGACAAAATTCATTTCAGAACAGACGCAACGCCTACATCATATCTGCAAAAGGTATCATTCCAGTCATCGTCAAATTTCAAACCACCAATATCGAAATGCCCGACAAAGACATGATGATTTTTTGAACTGAGATCGGGACATCTGATGCAGGTTCTTCCAAATAAATGATCCCCTGTAACTTTGAAGTGACCGATGGTGGTATAGGTGACTACCTGTGCTGATGGAATTTCTTCATTTTCGTTAAGCAGTCTTTGTTGTTCGTCCCAGCATCTTGATAATGAACCATCAACTGGGGTCTTGCGAACAAGCTGCCAACCGACGGCTCCGCATTCTTTTGCAAACGATTGGCCTTCATACCATTCCTGGTCAGAGAACAATTCGGGAGCAAGCTGAAAGCGAATATTGAGAATCGATACCTTGAACATCGCTACGAGTATATGCGTATCTCTGCATTCGATGAGCTGTTTTTCTGAAATGAGTCGGCCCCGAGGGGTTCTGATTTCTGAAAGAGCATCGATATCTCGCTCGGAGGGAAGAAAATTAAAATACTGTATGTTCTCCCCGACACCGAAGAAGTTTCTTCCCATAATTTCACTCGCGCGCAACCACGGTTTGTTATGAGTTACATAATTCCTGACTAGTTCCATACTCATCCCCATGACAGTCTCCTTTCGTTTCTTATGAAGCGATTGAATGAAAGAATTTATATTAGAAAGAACAGTGGCTTCCTACAATATACCATAACTAGTATAGCATATAACTAAATTAGTGTCAATAAGAATGAATTACCGGGCAAACTCCACCACCCGATTCTCACGAATGATGTTTACTTTTATCTCGCCCGGATATTTCAATTCCGTCTGTATGCGCGTCGCAATATCGCGCGCGAGCTTATGCATCGCGAGATCGGAAACTTTCCCGGGATTCACAAAGATGCGAATTTCACGACCCGCTGAAATGGCATACACCTTTTCGACGCCTTCAAAGGTGCCTGCGAGACGCTCGAGGTCGCCGAGGCGCTCAAGATAGCGTTCTGCCGTGTCGCGGCGCGCGCCCGGACGGCTCCCTGAAATCGCATCAGCCACTTGAACGATGATTGCCTCCTGTGTTTCGTAGGGAAACTCGTCATGGTGCGACTGCATCGCCTGAATAATTTTTTTATCTACATTGAACTTTTCGAGAATCCTGCGTCCGATCTCAACATGCGTGCCCTGTACTTCGTGATCAACCGCCTTGCCGATGTCGTGCAAGAGGGCAGCAGTGCGAGAAATAGTAGGATCCGCGCCGAGTTCAACAGCAAGCATATTGGCAATATGCGCTGTCTCAATAGAGTGTTGGAGCATATTTTGTCCATAACTGGAACGGAAGTAGAGGCGTCCAAGAAGTTCAGTCAACTTCGGATCAAGTCCAATGATGCTGGTCTCATACGCAGCGGCTTCGCCTTTCTGTTTCACAATATCAGCCACTTCGGCGCGTGTTTTTTCTACTGTCTCTTCTATCTTCATCGGCTGAATACGGCCATCGGCAATAAGCTTTTCAAGTGCGGTCTTGGCGACATACCGGCGAAGCGGATCAAACGAAGAAAGCGTTATGCGGTCCGGTACATCGTCAATAAGGACATCAACGCCTGTTGCGCGTTCAAAAGCTTTTATGTTACGCCCTTCTTTCCCGATTATTTTTCCTTTTATTTCTTCCGAGGGAAGGAGAACCGAGAGGGACATAACCTCTGAATTCACCGCATTGGCGAGCCGATGAATGGTATTGGTGAGAATGGAACGAGCTTTGTCCTCAAGTCGTTCGCGACCGTTCGCAGAGAGTTTTTGCAATCGTAAAAGAATCGCTTCTTCGTAGGAGCGTTCGATTTCAGAAAAAAGTTCTTTGCGCGCTTCTTCTTCGGAGATGTGGGCGACTTTTGCAAGCTCTTTTGATCTAGCTGCAGTAAGCTTCTCTGCTTCGTTCTTCGCACGAATCGCTTCCTGTTCGCGAATGCGGACTTCATCTTCTTTTTCATCAATGTCGCGTTGGCGAGAGTCAATAAATTCTTCGCGAGAAACAATATGCTCTTCGCGCGCAGTAAGTTTTTCTTCTCGTTCCTCAATCGGCGCGAGCCGTTCCGTCTCAAAGACTTCTCCCCGGAATTCGGCTTGGGCGATAATCTTCGCCGCCTGCTCCTTTGCGGCCAGCAGTTTCTGTTTAATATCAAGCTCAACCGAACCTCGCTGTGCGAGACCGATAAGCACGCGCAACACATAGCCAAGCGCAATACCGCCGGTGCCAGACAGCGCGAGCAGAATCAATATAATTTTAAGTGACATACGCCCGTTGTGTTATCCCTTTTTCGCTACGCGAATCGGGGCAAAGTTTTAAAAGTTGTCTGCTTGCGCAGGCAAGGGAAGGGCGGAGTAGCTTTCGAGTCAGTCAATCAGCGAAACAGTACAAGGAGACTCTATCACAAACAAAGCCTCCAGCGAAGAAGGCCTCATTTGAAGACAGATTTGCATAAACAGCGAATAAGAGTAGTGTTCCCCGTGGATATTGAACCTTAATGAAAACGGCGTTTGCCGAACATAAAACATAGAAAGGAGCACAAAATGGAATGCATAGGCATATCAATGGGCAACACTTCCAAAGACAACATGGCACTCGAGCAGTTTATCGAGAGCCCGCCAGCGGAGAGTCCGCTCGGGAAACTTTTCATCGCCCTTATCGAGGAGAATGAGTGGTCAAAGCAATATACGGTCTACGCATCTTTCGGTGATGAATCGTACTTGAATATCGAGCATCCAGGCTTTCTGCCTGATCGTCCGCTCATAATCAGGGGCAAGGTGGTAGACGAATTGTTTTCTGTTCGTCGAGTGGAAGATATCGTACGCAATCATCTCAAAGAGGCCGGAGAATCAATACATCTTTCTATCAGCATCTTGAGCAGAAAGATTGATAATATTAATGAAGCGTTCAATCGCATCGATGAGGATAAGGCACGAGCGGCTATAATAATCGCTTTCCCTGAAGCTGAAGCGGTTGCCCTTAAAACGATACCGCAATCGCATGGAGGTCTTTATTCGCTTGGTATAAACACCGAGAATCGGACTTTCGTCGCGAGAAAAATCGATGGAGAGTTTACCGGTGGAGTGGCCCGAATAAAACTTCCGGTTCTCGCATGGTGCTGTTTGGAAGAAGGGATATCATATTATCAAAAACATGGCGTTTTCTGGATTGCACTTGCTCGAGCGTTTGTTGCACGCGAGTTACAAATTTCAGAAAATGAGATTCATTCCGCGAGTATTTTCGCAAATAATGATTGTTCTTTGCCCTCACGGCCATCAATCGAGAAAATCGTTCTGCGCAAAAATAATACAACTATTGTTGTTGAGTTTGACAACGAATTGCCGGTAAAAGCGACCTTTTGTTAGATATTGAAAAGGGCGAATCGCAATCTTATTGCGATTCGCCCTTCTTTTTTTGTTTCTACCCTCGTCAGGGTGACGAAGCGTCAATTAAACACTTTATCAACCAATCCGTATTTCTTCGCCTCGTCGGCAGTCATAAAGAAGTCGCGTTCAACATCTTTTTCTATCTTCTCAATCGACTGACCGGTATTCTTCGCGAGAATCTTATTCAATACCGCGCGAAGCTTCAGAATCTGCTTCGCCGTAATCTCAATATCGGTTGCTTGGCCTTCAGCGCCGCCGTGTGGTTGATGAATCATTATTTCAGCATTCGGGAGAGCAAATCGCTTGCCTTTCTCGCCCGCAGAGAGAAGAATCGCCGCTCCGGAGGCAGCCATACCGACACAAACGGTAGAGACCGCCGGCTTGATGTGGCTCATCGTGTCCACCATAGCGAGAGTAGAAGTGACCGAACCGCCCGGAGAGTTGATGTAGAGCGAAATATCTTTTTTTGGGTCTTCTGCTTCAAGGAAGAGAAGCTGTGCGATAACGAGATTCGCAACATCATCGTCTATTGCGCCGCCAAGGAAGACGATGCGTTCCTTCAAAAGACGCGAATAGATGTCGTACGCCCGCTCGCCGAACTGGCTTTTTTCAATAACCATCGGTACGAGCATCGAATCACGAGGATTGGTGTATTTCATAGATAAAAAATTAACTACTCCTGCCCACTTGAAGGCACTTCTGGCACCTGGTTTTGCGAAATTCTCTTACCCCATGAATAGAACGCGCCAACCACAATCATCATCACGATAATGACGATTGAAATGACCGCGCCCCACGACTGTTGTTTGGGGGAAGGCATTGGGGGAAGTGTTTCGCCGACAGGAAGGAGGGGTTCGTTTTCCATACTTATTTATCAGCGTACATTTTGCATGCCCGCTCAAATGCGGCATCAGCTTCTGCACGCCCTTTAAAGCCGTGGATTACGACTTCCGCTGGCTTGCCTTTGAGATTTTTATAGGTCTCAAAGAAATGAGCGAATTCTTTCAGCGTATGTTTGTTGATATCGTCGAGGTCCTGCACATCGTCCCAACGCTTGTCATCTACTGGAACAGCGAGGATTTTGTCATCTTTATCGCCGCTGTCAGTCATATTCAAAATGCCGACCGGACGGGCCGGAACGAGAATACCTACATTGAGCGGATAGGTGGTGAGCACAATGACATCAAGCGCATCGCCATCATCCCAGAGCGTCTGTGGTACGAACCCATAGTCAAAAGGATACGCGGCAGAAGAATAATTCGCGCGATCGAGCTTAATGAGACCGGTTTTTTTATCAATCTCGTATTTGTTGTGCGAATCTTTCGGAATTTCAATAATGACATTCATTCCTTCTTTTGTGCCCGGATGTATATCGTGTAGTAAGTTCATATGAGCTGATTATACTCCAACAATAAATTATTCGTCTTTCGCCGTATCGCGATCTTCCTCGGCGTCAGCGACTGTTTCGTCGCTTGCAGGAAGTCCTGCCAACTCTTCTTCGGCGGGAAGTTCGGTTACTTGTTCTTTCTCATCGGCGATGATTTCAGTGCTCTCAGTCGGCATAACACCGGCGGATTCGGCTGGGTCTGACTCGTCTTCTAAGCGAGAAGAATCTTCGTCCGCAACAACCGCGACCGATTCGCCGTCAGATTCTGCGACCTCAACACCGCCGGCAGAGATGATATCGATATTCCAGCCAGTAAGTTTCGCAGCCAGACGAACATTCTGTCCGCCACGGCCGATTGCGAGAGACTGTTCATCTTCAGCAACTGTCACTGTTGCGCGATGATCAGCTTCATCAAGCACCACTTCGAGGGGAGTAGCAGGAGAGAGCGATTCTTTTACGAATTCTCTCGCATCTTCATTCCATTCAATGATATCAATGCGTTCGCCGCCAAGTTCGCTCATAACCGTAGAAACGCGCACGCCACGCTGTCCGACGAGAGAACCGACCGGATCCACATGCGCTTCGTGCGAGGCGAGTGCGATTTTGGTGCGACTGCCCGGCTCGCGTGCGAGCGCCTTAACTTCAATCGCACCAGAAGCAAGCTCAGGTGCTTCCAGTTCAAAAAGCTTCACGACGAACTTCGGATGCGCGCGAGAAAGCCGCAGATACACACCACGGAATCCTTCATCCACCGCATAGAGATACGCACGAATGCGCTCGCCCATACGATATCGTTCGCCCGGAATTTGCTCTTCATAAGGAATGATGCCGGTTGTGCGCCCAAGATCAACGAATATCGCGCCCCGTTCCATTCTCTGCACGATGCCGCTCACAATTTCGCCCTTTTTCTCGCCGAATTCCTCCATCATTGAGAGCTTTTCAGCCTCGCGCACCTTCTGAATAACCACTTGTTTTGCCGTCTGTGCTGCGATGCGGCCGAAGTCGTCCTGAGGCTCGAGCGGAAATATAATCTGTTCTCCAACGGCAGCACCGCGTTTCATAAGTTTGGCATCGGCAAGGAGAATATGCTTCTCGGGATCAAATCGTGGCAATTCACCGTCAGCGAGCTGTTCTTCTTCATTATGAAATGAATGCATATGCGCATGCTCTTCAGGAATCTCTTCGCCGAGAATAGGAAAACGAACCGTCGTGTCATCTGCGACCGTTTTTATTTGTTCAAAGGAGATAGTGCCGGTATTGAGGTCCAATTTAGCGTGTACTACCTGTCCGCGCTTACCGTATTCGCGCTTATAGGCAGTCGCCATCGCGCTTTCAATGGCCTCAATCATCGTCTCGCGGTTGATGCCTCGATCTTCAAACTCCCCGAGCACTGCATTGATGGTTTTTAAATCAATCATATGGAATATGTATGTCGCACTTTTTAGTAATATACTTCGCTCCTGCTTCTATTCTAACAACTTCTAACAAAAATGTCCGCAAAGCGGACATTTCATATGTTGTAAAGATACCAGATACTAGCAAAAGAGTCAACAGTCTGTGAAATGTGCCTATCGCCAAGGGCAGAGCACGCTATACTTTACCTACATATGCATGTCTTGGATGGAGAATTTAAAGAATTCATCATTGACTCTGGTCTTGTTGCCAAGAAAGAAATCGATGCTGCTGCGGAAGAAGCGAAAACAAAAGGACAATCGCTCGGCGACACACTTGTTTCGCGCGGTTCGTTGACCTCAGATGCATTACGACGCATTCAGGCGTATGTGCTCGGCATTCCTTTTGTAAATTTGAAAGAATACCGCATCCCAATCGATGTCCTCTCGTTTATCCCTGAACCGATCGCACGCACGCACAATATTATTGCGTACAAAAAGAGCGCCGATTCACTCGAGGTGGCGATGCTCGATGTTGAAGACCTCGCATCAATAGACTCCGTGCGCAAGAAGACAGGACTGAAGATATTGTCTCGGCTTACTGATACTGACAGCATTAAATTTGCGCTCCTGCAATATCAGAAATCGCTTAAAGATGAATTTGGCGACATTATTTCAACCGAAGCAGGAAAAATTCGCGATATCGCGGAAGGGAACAAGGATCTCTCAAGCGATGATTTGAAGAAAATGGCGGAGGATTTGCCGATTGTCCGCATCGTTGATACCTGCTTGCGACACGCCATTGTGCAGGGCGCTTCTGACATACATATAGAGCCGATGGAGACTGAAGTGTTGGTTCGTTACCGTATTGACGGCATTCTCCACGATGCGATGACGCTGCCGAAATCCGCCGCTGCGGGCATCGTGGCGCGCATCAAAGTGCTTTCCAATTTGAAATTGGATGAGAAACGACTTCCGCAAGACGGACGATTCAAAATGGAAACTGAAGCGGACAGAGTTTCTTTCCGCGTTTCGATCCTCCCGACATTCTTCGGCGAGAAAACAGTTATGCGCCTTCTGCGAGAAACAGGGGAGGGCTTCACACTCGAGGTGCTCGGGTTGCACGGGGAAAATATGGAGCGCATACATACTGCGCTGAAGCAAACTACCGGCATCATTCTTATTTCCGGTCCGACCGGTTCAGGGAAAACGACGACGCTCTACACGATGCTTGATATTCTCAATCAGCCGGATGTAAATATTTCAACCATTGAGGATCCGATTGAATATCAGATGAAACGCGTGAATCAAACGCAAGTGAATCCGCAAATTGGTTTCACCTTCGCGAATGGATTGCGATCGCTTGTGCGACAAGATCCAGACATCATTATGGTCGGTGAAATTCGCGACGGCGAGACGGCTTCACTCGCTATCAATGCCGCGCTCACCGGGCACTTGGTGCTTTCTACCATCCACACGAACAGCGCTGCAGGCGCCATACCGCGCCTTATTGATATGGGCGTCGAACCATTTCTTCTTGTTTCAACCGTTCGCGTCATCATCGGACAGAGGCTTGTCAGGAAACTGAATGAAAATAAGGAAGAATATTCTGTTGATGCTGCGATGCGCGCTAAAATTGCGAGCGATGCTGATTTTGAAGCCGCGTTCAAATCCCTGAAAGACGAAAAACTGTTAAAAAAGAGTGCTGTTCTTGATGAATTGAAATTCTATCGACCAGTACCGGGAAACGATGGCGAGGACGGATATAAGAGCCGTATCGGTATTCACGAAGTCCTCGCCGTTACTCCTACTATTCGCGATATCATGCTTCATTCCGGTACGAGCGATGCACTGGAAGCACAGGCAAAAAAAGAAGGCATGCTCACGATGCTTCAAGACGGCCTGTATAAAGCGGCGAGAGGCATCACGAGCGTTGAAGAAGTGTTGCGAACTGTAACCGAATAATATGAAATTTAGAGTCGTCATTCGAAAAGAGGGAATAGCAGATCAGACGCGAACCATTGAGGCACCCTCGCATTTTGCCGTGTATGACCAAGTGCAGAAAGAGGGCGGAGTCGTTATTAGCATTACCGATAGTGCGGGCGGTTTTGCGCTTCCTTCGTGGCTTTCTATCACTATCGGCACCGGAATAAAGCGTGCAGAGATTGTTCGGATGGCGAAGAATATATCTGCAATGCTTTCTGCAGGTCTTTCGCTCTCGCGCGCCCTTTCTGTTATTGAACGGCAATCGAACAATAAAAACTTGAAGACAGTAGCCGCTGGCTTATCGGAGTCAATCAAAAAAGGCTCTTCATTCCACGAATCTTTAACCGCATATCCGAAAGTATTTCCCGAAATATTCGTCGCAATGGCAAAATCAGGCGAAGAATCAGGCTCATTAGCAGAGTCTCTTACAATTGTTGCTCTCCAAATGGACCGTTCTGAACAACTCGTGCGCAAGATCAAAGGTGCGATGATATATCCGGCAATTATTATTACGGTAGTAGCAATCGTCGGAATTCTCACGCTCATTTATGTAGTGCCGACACTCACTAATACTTTTACCGAACTAAAAGTGAAGATTCCACTCGCCACTCGAGCCATCGTCATTCTTTCTGATTTCATGGCTGCCCATGTGATACTCGTGTTCTCAATAATTATTGGGCTTCTCATAGGTAGTATTACCTTCATTCGTTCCAAGATAGGAAGTGCTTTTATTCTTGCGATCGCACTTCGTCTGCCGGTTATAGGAGAACTCGTGCGTGAGACCTATACAGCGCGCGCTTCTCGTACGCTTTCATCGCTTCTCTCTTCTGGCGTCCCGGTGCTTGATGCTCTTTCTATAACCAAAGAAGTCGTACATGCGAAAGTATATGCTGCGGTAGTTGAAGAAGCTGAAGCGCGTGTGAAGAAAGGTGAACTTCTTTCTGCATCATTCGCTGAGCATACGCGACTCTATCCAATTTTGATGAGCGAAATGCTTTTGGTTGGAGAAGAAACAGGAAAGGTTGCACAAATGTTGAAACAAATTTCAGAGTTTTACGAAGAAAATGTTGCTGAAAAGACAAAAGATTTATCTAACATCATTGAACCGGTTCTTATGCTTTTTATCGGTGTTATTGTCGGTATATTCGCTATCTCTATGATTGCTCCAATTTATTCGCTCTCTTCTGCTTTCTAATATGTACGCATTCCGTGGACCTGCCTCGGCCCGCTGTCTTCGGCAAGGCGGGTTCTCGCTTATTGAAGTAGTTATTTCAATTTTCATTGTTGGAACGATTGTTTTTATGTCTAACGCGATCCTTCTCGGCGCTCCGCTGATTCAGAGCGCTAAAAATCAAGATATCGCACTTAAAATTGCGGTGAACGAAATTGAAGGTTTGCGTGCGCTCGGCTATTCGTCTGTGCCAGTTTCTGGACCTTTCTCTGATACTCTGCTTGTTTCGCTTCCTTCTGGAAGCGCAAACATTACTGTTTCAGACTTCAATGCTGATACAAAGAAGATTGAAGCAACAGTCTCGTGGACGGAACGGGGAGTTCCGGAATCCGTATCGCTCTCAACCCTTATTACAAAAATCGGTGGACTTCAATGAAAGGCTTCACTCTCATAGAAACAATAATAGTCATCGGATTAACCGTTTTTATTATGGTGGCGCTCGGAAATTTCTATGTCAATTTCAACACAGTGCTCGGCTCCAATGGCGGGCGTATGAGCGTCGCGAGCGGAGCAGGAAAGATCATCAACGAAGCGGAAGCTATGATTCTGCCAGCCAGTCATGTTCTCTCTTCGCATGAATTCTCAGGAACAACTTATGAGACAAATGGAAATACGGTCGTACTCGAATTGCCGTCCATCAATAATTCGGGGACATCTATAGAAGGAAAATATGATTATGCAGTATTCTTCGTAAACGACACAACTGCATACCGTCTTTTACAAACGGATCCAGAAAGCAGCCGAATTTCCGGGACAAAACAATTAAGCACAGAAGTGTATGCACTCTCATTCTCGTATGACAATGCAGATGTTACTCAGGCACGAAAGGTCGCCGTCGATGTGCAGACCAGATTGGTAATAAAAGGGGAGATTATTACTAACCAATTGCATGAACAGATATATCTGCGCAATTATTAACCTATGAACCAACATCGCCATCGTTCTCGCGCACAAGGACAGATTCTTCTCCTTTCTCTTGTGTTTCTCGGAATATTTTTAGCAGTATCCACTGCGTTCCTCGGTTTGATCGTTACCTATACAAAAAGCGAACGGCACATCGTCGCTTCGGCTCAGGCTCGTGCGCTTGCAGAAGCCGGCATTGACGAGGCAGCGTATCAGCTCAATCACGATGCCTCTTATACAGGAGAAGCAAACACCGAGCTCGCGCTCGGAGCATTCACCGTAATAGTTACAACTCTTAATGCGTCTACCAAGCAAGTCACGGTAACCGGCTTCGTACCAAACAGCGTGCATCCGATCGCGAGCAAGACGATACGCGTCAATGTTTCCATAGATGCTTCAACGATATCGTTTCGTTATGGAGTGCAGGCAGGTGCGGGAGGATTCGTATTATCCGGCGGTTCAAGGATTAATGGCAATGTCTACGCAAATGGCAACATTCAAGCAACGACTGGCGTCCGCATCACTGGTAGCGCAACCGCCGCGAATCCGCCCGCGCTTGTTGCGGATCAAGTCAATGAGACTCCTTCTGCAATTCCTTCGTGTACCGGTTCAACCTGCATTACTTTCGCCAATAGCACCGCGACACAAGATATTTCACAGAGTTTTAAGATAACAACAGCTACAGGACTCAATAACATTCAGTTCTATATCAAAAAAGTTGGAACGCCTTCTGATGTCATCGTACGCATTGTGAATGATACTGCAGGAAATCCGGGTACTGATGTGCTTATGACAGGGAATCTCTTAGCCTCATCCATCACGACAAACTTCGGATGGGTGACCGTGACACTGCCGTCAACGCCGGTTCTAGATCCAGCCCAAACATATTGGGTCGTCTTGGATGCCGATTCAAACTCAACAAAATACTATGTGCTTGGCGCAAACGAAAACGGATATGCAAATGGAACAGCAAAAATAGGACGATATGGAGGAAGCTGGTCTGCGACAACTCCTTCCGGCCTTGACAGTTATTTCCGCGTATACCTTGGCGGCGGCACTTCTCTGATCGGCGGGAATACCTATACAACCGGCGTCTATGTCGGTACTGAACCGACCGATGACGCCTGGGCGCATACAATAAAAGGAGCGACCGTAACGGGCACTCTGTATTGCCAGAGTAGCAGTTATACAAACAAAGCATGCAATACCAGCCGTGCTGATCCGACACCGCAACCTATGCCTTTGTCAGATGGAAACATAGAAGAATGGAAAAATGATGCCTTGACGGGAGGAACGATAACTGGCAACTACCATTCTGGATGGGCTGGAGCGACATTAGGTCCTAAAAAAATAGTAGGTAATCTATTGGTTGATGGCGGAGGAACACTAACGGTCACCGGAACGCTGTGGATTACCGGCACGGTCACAGTAACTGGGGGAGGGAAGATAAAACTGGCGGCAAGCTATGGAGCAAATGACGGCGCTCTCATTGCTGACGGCCCAGTCATAGTTAATGGCGGTGCCAATTTCAGCGGTTCTGGAACGGATGGCAGTTATCCTTTTCTTATCACGACCAGTGCATGCCCGGCAGAATCTGGCTGTAATGGCGCCGACGCGGTATCGCTCTCAGGAGGAGTCGGCACTGTCGCGATTATTGCTCAAAATGGCAATGTGCATATAGGAGGAGGCAGTGCGCTTAAAGCGGTAACGGCAAAACAGATAACTATGGACGGCGGCGCGGAGCTTTTCTATGACGACGGGCTCATTAGTACGAATTTTTCTTCCGGTCCGGGAGGATCGTGGACATTTGTACCCGGAACTTACACCATCGCTCAATAAGCATAAAATTTGGTATCATTTCTAGTATGTTCATTGTCGCCAACTGGAAAGCATATGTAGAGGAGTATGCAAAAGCAAAAAAACTCTTTCTGACCAGTAAGAAACTTGCACGAGAAACTTCATGTGTCATCGTGCTTGCGCCTTCTGCACCATTTATTAGTGCGCTTGCATTACGGAACAAGTCCGCAGTCGCCTTTGCCGCGCAAGATGTTTCGGCAACGACCGGAGGAGCCAAAACAGGAGAAGTAACTGCTCAGGCTTATGCGGCGACAGGTGCAACTTTTGCGATAATCGGACACTCTGAACGCCGTTTCGCAGGAGACACGAATGCCATTGTCGCTGAGAAACTCTCGCACGCGCTTGCACACGGACTGACGCCCATCTTGTGCGTCGGTGAAAAAGAGCGCGATGGCGAAGGATACTATTTATCCGTCATACGAGAAGAAATTACAACCGCGATTGAACAGCTTACGCCGAAAGAACGCGCAAAAGTTATCATCGCCTATGAACCGCTTTGGGCGATCGGAAAAACTGCTTCCGCATCTATCAAACCGAATGATCTTGCTGAGATGGTTCTCTATATTCGAAAAGTGCTCGCAGAACTTCTCCCCGGGAAAAGTTCCGCCCATTCTTCCGTACTGTATGGCGGATCAGTTGAATCAGAAAATGTGCGCGACCTTGCAGCCGATTCTGGCGTTGATGGTTTTCTTGTCGGACACGAGTCAATTGACCCGCATGCGTTCTCGTTGCTGGTAAAACAGCTTTCGTAATATGCGAAGCGTTCGCGATATACCGTTTTTTGAAAATATTCCGATACTGGTGCGCACAGCAATGAATGTCCCTTTGGAGAATGGGGAGGTGGCGAATAGTTATCGCTTACAGAGAGCATTGCCGACAATCCGCTTTCTTGTCGAGCGGAAAGCGAAAGTCATACTGATAAGCCATATCGGCGAGAAAGGCACTGAAACTCTCGCACCGGTAGCACGGGCGCTTGGAAATATTATTCCCAATGTTTCATTCTTTCCAGAAACAATTGGATCTGGTGTTCGTTCTGCAATTCGCGATCTCGCTTCTGGTCATATTCTTGTTCTTGAAAATCTGCGTCGTAATAAAGGCGAACAAACTAATGACCGTGCATTTGCAAGAGAGCTCGCAACGCTTGGTGATGTATTTGTTGAAGACAGTTTTGATACCTGCCATCGCGTACATGCTTCAATCGTCGGTGTTCCAGAAATTCTTCCCAGCTATGCCGGATTTCTTCTTGAAGACGAAATACGAGAATTATCGCATGCGCTTACGCCCAAACGGCCGTCGCTCGCTGTTATTGGCGGAATAAAATTCACCACAAAGGAAGCAGTGCTGACGAAACTACTGACAATCTATGATCATGTATTTATCGGTGGTGCACTCGCCAGCAGTTTTCTTAAAGCATCGGGACAGGAAGTGGGGAAGTCGCTTGTTTCAAGTACCGATGAAGATACCCTCAAAAAAATTCTTGATAACCCAAAATTGGTGTTGCCGATTGATTCTGTTGTAAAAGACGAAATGATTCTTGATCATGGAATGGGCACACGAGCGCTTCTCGCTGACCTTGCGCAAAAAGCGAAGACTATCCTTTGGAACGGCCCATTGGGAAATTATGAAAATGGGTTTGTTGATGCAACTGACGCATTCGCTCGGGCGATTGCAAATTCGAATGCCTACTCGATTATAGGCGGCGGCGATACGGTCGCTTCTATAGAAAATCTCGGCCTCTTATCTCGATTCTCATTTGTCTCCACAGGCGGTGGCGCTATGCTGGACTTCCTCGCTCGCGGAACTCTCCCAGGCATTGAAGCGCTTAAGTAAATACCGAACGGCTCACACGGTGTGAGCCGTTCGTGCCCTAGGTATTAAGGCCTTAAATAATCACTTGAGCGCCTGACGAATCTTTTCGGCAATGGCTGCAGCAGCGCCATCAGGATAATCACTCTGCGGCCAGAAAGAAAATTCGCTTCGATCATGGCGCGGAATG